>Ga0187783_10000020_pt1 | contig 169016 bp, 120 predicted proteins | sample 1015_SJ02_MP02_2_FD_132471 | JGI IMG/M metagenome (GOLD analysis project Ga0187783, IMG submission 132471) | Tropical peat soil microbial communities from peatlands in Department of Meta, Colombia - 1015_SJ02_MP02_20_MG | ecosystem: Environmental > Terrestrial > Soil > Wetlands > Peat... | reverse complement strand
TGCCGACCGTGGGAGTCATGGTCTGGAGCTCAGCGCCGGGAGTCTCGGTGACGGTGACAGTAGTGGAAATGGCACCGAGCTTCATCTGGATGTTTTCCGTGGTCTGCGTGCCGACCGACACGGTGATGTTGGTGACGACCGTCTCGGCGAAACCGGACTTCGTAAACTTGACGTCGTATTGACCCGGGTCGACGTTGAAGAAAATATAGCGGCCGTCACTGTTGGTGACGGTCGTGCGGGTGTCGCCCGTCGCTCTCTCGGTCAACGTTACGGTAGCCCCTCCGACAACGGCACTCGTATTGTCTGTAAGAACGCCGGTGACGGTGCCAGTTGCGGTAGTTTGTCCCCAAGCGGACAGCGAACCCGCGAGGACCAAGCAAACCAGAGCTACGAAAATCGGTAATGCACGCTTACTGAACATGCAAGCCTCCTGTTTCAGGTGCGACCGACAAGCGGTCGATTTTCCTGCGCGACCGCAAAGCGGCCGGCGGCAGATGCGTTTCGGCCAAATTCGATCGTCAGAGCAAATGCGCGAAGTGGTCTGGGTGGACAGCGTAGCTGCGCGATTGACGCAAGCGGGGCGGCGCGTCCCACTTTAACTCAGGGCACGTAACTTGACGCCCTGAAGCCCGACTGCGATCAACGCGATGAAAATACAAATCAAGCGACACTGATTTTCGGACGTCACCCACTGAATACCCACTCTCTCCGACGAAAGTAAGACCCCAACACCCCTGATGGGCCGGAAGTCTAGTTTTAACGGTTAGGGCAAGTCAAGTGGTTTTTGGTACTCGCAACAAATCGAGCCGGCGGATGTCTGGTATTCAAGAATTGGGAGGGGTGGTTCTAGGACTTACCACTTTTCGGACGTTGCCAATGACCACTGGTTTCTTCCGTTACCGTCGCGGATAAGGGAGCACCTCCGCAAAGAATTAAGGAGAGCCGCTCAAGTATTGGAGCAGCCCTCATAGTGAGTTCCGAGCCTGGGAGGAAAAGGCTAGCTCGCCGCGGTTTGGGTTTTCTGCGCCTCGGCCATTTGGCGCATTTGCGCAATCATTCTGCGGGTGGCTTCGTTGGACCCGGGGTTGCGCCTTTCGCGCCATGCTTCGAGGCGGGTACACTGCTCCTCGAGATTGGAGAGGAATTTGGGGCTGCTGAACATGGCACGCCAGGCGCCGAGGACGGGTTTCACCTGCTCGAAAACCATCCACTGCTCGCCGGTGTTCTCGAAGAAGAAGTCCTCGTCAATCAAGCCGCGGTTGACGATGCTGGCCACCATTTCCCAATAACTGAGAACCATACGCATGTATGCGTTTTCGCGACTACCGGGAGGCGCAACGCGCATCACGTCTTCCGGATTCTTGGGGTGAAAATTGGCTCCATACCAGTCGCGAGCTTCGCGCAGGCGGGGCTCCCGGCGGGTGTCATAGAGCCTCAAGAGCAGGTTCACTTGCTCGTGCGTTACTTCTCCCATGTGTTCCTCCCTGTGCAGATTAAGATTGGCCGGCAGCGGAAGCGTGTGGAGCATCGCCACGCAGCTCGACCGTATGAGATTGAGTCAACGGAATGCGCGCCTGCTCGAAGGCAAGCTTGATGCGGCGGCGGAGTTCGCGGGCGACGTCGTCTTTGCGATTGAGGATGGTGCGAGCCTGAAGGCGGAGGACGGTGCCGTCGAGAGAGAGCGATTCGACGCCGAGAACGCGAGGACCGTCAACCAAGGCAGCGGACCAATCGGGGTCGTTGCGAAAATCGCCGGCGACCTTTTCGAGGGTAGCGAGGGAGCGTCCAACCAACTCGTCGCCTGGAATGGTGACGTCGACGAAAGTTTGCGACCAATCGCGGCTCAGGTTTGCGACCTGGCCGACAAGCCCGTTGGGGATGGTCACGACGCTGCCGCCGGGATTGCGAATCACGGTGCGGCGAAGAGTGAGATATTCGACGCGACCGGTTTCACCGTTGGTTTGAATCAGGTCACCGACTACGAACTGGTCTTCAAAGACGATGAAAACGCCGTTGATCAGGTCCTTGACGAGACTCTGGGCGCCGAACCCAAGGGCCAGGCTCGCGACGGCAGCGACAGCAGCGACGGGCGTCACGTTGAAGCCAAGCTCCGGCAGCAACGTGAGGATGGCGGCGCCGAGAATTACGGTCACGCCGATGCTGTAGAGAACGCCTGCCATAGTGCGGGTTTGCTGTTCGCGCAGGATAGCGACGCGGTTCTGGGATTTGGCGAGTTGAATCAGGCGATTGGTGAGAGCCTTTAGAGCTTTAATAAGGATGAGGGCAATCAGGACGATGGTTAGTATGCGTAAGGCGTGCTCCCCTGCGTTCTGAGTCCATTTTGCGAGGGATTCGGTCATGAGCAAGAAGTGCGGGATTATAGCACTCTGCGGGGTCGGGCTGGCGCGGCAGACACCGGCGACTTTGGGTTTTCCGGGCGTCCGAAGCGGAGTAGAATTGCATCACGCTGTTTTGCTCGGGATAGTCGGATTTGCCGAAGCACGCGCCCGTAGCTCAATTGGATAGAGCACTAGCCTCCGGAGCTAGGGGTTGGAGGTTCAAATCCTCTCGGGCGCGCCATTCCTCCTGCGGCCACGATCCATGGCTGGACAATGCCTAGTGGAATGAAGTTTTTCAAATTATGCAGTCGGGTTAGATTACAACAACCCGGACGGGAATCAGGCCGGAGATCCGTAACAGCTACCATGCAGGGGCCTCGATTTCGCGATTAACGTTTTCTGCCAGCATGCTGGATTCAGGTTCCGGGTGATGGAGGATGCAATGGGAGAGCCAGGGCAACTTTCGCGACGGGAGTTTGTGGGCACGCTCGCAGCGTGCGCAGTGGCCTCAGGGTTACCGCGCGGGGGCGTTTTCGCGCCGGCGGTGGCGGGAGCGGCACAAGAAGCGGGACCACAGGAGCGAATCGAATTCATGGCTGTGCCATTTCCGCTTGAGCAGGTGCGGTTGCTTGATGGTCCCTTTCTCGATGCCGCAAGGGTGAACCAGAAATGGCTCGAGTCTCTTCCCGTGGACCGGCTTGTCCACAACTTCCGCGTCACCGCGAACCTGCCGAGTTCGGCCCAACCTCTCGGCGGCTGGGAAGCGCCGAAGGTGGAACTGCGCGGCCACTTCACGGGGCATTATCTGTCCGCTTGCGCGCTGACGTACGCGAGCACCGGCGACGAAACGTTGAAGGAGAAAGGCAATGCTGTGGTGGCCGAGCTGGCCAAGTGCCAGCAAGGAAATGGTTATCTGAGCGCGTTTCCGGAGAATTTCTTCGACCGACTGAGCGCCGGAAAGCCCGTGTGGGCGCCATTTTATACGTTGCACAAAATCATGGCGGGCAACATCGACATGTACAGGCATTGCCAGAACCAGCAGGCGCTGCAGGTGGCAGAAGGAATGGCGCGATGGATGGGGCGCTGGACGATCGGGATCAGCGAGCCACAGATGCAGCGGATTCTGCGGACCGAATACGGTGGGACGAATGAGGCTCTGTACAACCTGGCGGCGATTACGGGGAACTGGCGATATTTCGAGACGGCGCAGCGGTTCGAGCAGCCGTCGTTTTTCGATCCGCTGGCAGGCCATCGCGACGAATTGAAGGGGTTGCACGTCAACACGCACATTCCAAAAGTGATCGGCGCGGCGCGGCGGTACGAGTTGACGGGTGATCCGTACTATCACGAAGTAGCAAGCTATTTCTGGGATGAAGTTACGACGGAGCGGGCATACGCGACGGGCGGTACGAGCAACGGTGAGGGCTGGAACACCGATCCGGGGCACCTCGAGACGGAATTGAGTTTGTGGTCGGAGGAATGCTGCTGCGGTTACAACATGCTGAAACTGACGCGGCACCTCTATCAATGGACAGCCGATCCGCGGTACTTCGACTACTACGAGAGGACGCTGTTCAATTCGCGCCTGGGCACCCAGGATTCGCAGGGGATGAAAATGTATTACCTGCCGCTGGAGACGGGGTTCTGGAAATTCTTCAATTCACCCTACAACTCATTCTGGTGCTGCACGGGAACCGGCGCGGAGGAGTTTTCGAAATTTGGAGATTCGATCTATTTCCACAACGCGAACGATGTGTTCGTGAATCTGTTCATCGCGTCGGAAACGCAGTGGCCCGAAAAGGGATTGACGATCCGGCAAGAAACGAAGTTCCCCGAGGAAGAAGGCACGACACTGATCGTGAAGGTTAAGCAGCCGGTCGCGGCGGGAATCAACGTGCGTGTTCCGGGCTGGGCTGCTAACGGCGGCTCTGCGATGTTGAACGGCAAAGCGCTTGAGTCTTTTGCGAGTCCGGGAAGCTATCTCGAGATTAACCGAACCTGGTCGGACGGCGACAAGATTGAAGTGAAGTTGCCCATGCGGCTGCGTGCAGAGCCATTGCTGGGTGATCCGACGCGGCAGGCGGCGCTGTACGGTCCGATCGTGCTGGCCGGACGCTTGGGCGCCGAAGGGTTGACCAAGGAAATGCAGTATGACGCTGACGACGGGAATACGGAACTCGCGCCACCACACGCGAAGCCAGTCGGCTCGTCAGAAATCACACTGAAATCGGCTGCGGATGCGCGGAGCGTCGCGTGGCTTGAACCGGTTCCAGGGCAGGCCCTGACGTTTCGGACGGTGGGGCAGAGGACTGAGGTCATCGCGGTTCCGCTATGCAAGATCCGGGGAGAGCGATACGGGGTCTACTGGAAGGTGAATTCACAGGAGCCGGAGCGCGGCTAATGGCGACGCAACTAACGCTGCTGAACCGCTCTTGGCCAGAGTAGAATCTGGCCGCTTTAGCCGAGGCGATAATGAGGTTAGGGACCGGACAACGGCTAGGGGCCTACTCGATTGTTGCTCCTCTCGGCGTCGGGGGCATGGGAGAGGTATATCGTGCCACAGACACGCGACTGCACCGGGACGTCGCCCTCAAGGTATTGCCACAGGACATGGCCGCCGAACCCGAGCGGCTGGCGCGCTTTCAGCGCGAAGCCCGAGCCGTGGCCGCTCTTAATCATCCCCATATTGTCACGCTGTACTCGGTAGAAGAAGCCGATGGCCTTCCTTTCCTTACCATGGAGTTTGTTTCTGGCGAGTCGCTCGACCGCCGCATTCCACCCGGCGGGCTGCCCGTCGCACAGGTAATTGAGATCGCCCGTGCGCTGGCGGACGCGCTCGCCGCCGCGCATGACAAAGGAATCATTCATCGCGATCTCAAACCCGCCAACGTGATGTTCACAGGCGAGGGGCGGGTGAAAATCCTGGACTTCGGGCTCGCAAAAGAGACGCAAAGCACAAGCGTCGGAGACGCAACTGTGGACAAAACCGAATTGGGGCGCGTGATGGGAACGCCGGCCTACATGTCACCGGAGCAGGTTCTTGGGCGTGAGGTGGACGCGCGCACCGACATTTTCTCGTTCGGCCTTGTGTTGTACGAGATGGCCACCGGCCGGCGCGCCTTTCAGGGGAAGAGTTCGGCTGAGGTGATATCAGCAGTCCTGCGGGACACTCCGCCGGTTGTCAACGAGGTGCGTCGGGAGTTCCCGGCCGAATTGGCGCGCTTGATTCGTCGTTGTGTAGAAAAGGACCCGCGGCACCGCTGGCAAACGGCGCGCGACGTGGCCAATGAATTCCGGGACTTGGAACAGTCTCGGGCACAAGGCGCCACTTCTCTGCCGGCCAAGTTCGCTCCGTCAGTTGCCGTTATGCCCTTTGAGAATCTGAGCCCGAATCCGGAGAACGAGTACTTCAGCGACGGCCTCGCGGAAGAAATTCTGAACGCACTGAGCCAGGTGGAGGGACTGACCGTAGCGGCACGCGCGTCCTCGTTTTACTTCAAAGGCAAAACGACCGAGATGAGCGAGATCGCCAGCCGGCTGCGCGTTGCGAATGTGCTGCAGGGAAGCGTTCGGCGCGCCGGCAACCGCGTCCGCGTCACGGTACAGCTCGTCGATTTGAGAAATGGCTTCCAGCTCTGGTCGGAGCGCTACGACCGCCAGATGGAAGATATATTCGAAATCCAGGACGAGATAGCGCGCGCCATCGCGGAACGTCTCAAGGTGACGTTCGGGAGCGGTGCGCGGCGCTCGACATCAAACGTCGCGGCCTACGAGCTATATCTCAAAGGGCGGCAACTGTGGCACCAGCGCTCGCCCGCGACCTTGCGCGGGGCGATCAAATGTTTTGAGCAGGCCATTCAGCTTGATCCGGATTACGCGCTCGCTTACTCCGGGCTTGCCGATTCTTACGGCATTCTCCAGTTTTACGGGTGGATGGCGCCCGAGGAGGGTCGCAAGGCGGCGCATGACGCCATGATGGAGGCCGTTAAGCTGGCGCCGGAACTGTGGGAGATCAACTTCTCCCGCGCCTTCTACATCATCTACTTCGAACGTGATTGGCAGGAGGCAGGGCCGCATTTCGAAAAAGCGTTGGAGATCAATCCACGGTCATCCTTGGCGCACGTTTATTACGGACTTTTTCTGATGACCGCCGGCCGCAACGAAGACGCCATACCGCACGGCCTTAAGGCCTGCGAACTCGATCCGCTCTCACCCGTGATCCTTTGCATCTCAACGGCGATCTTCATCAATACCGCGCGTTACGACGAAGCAGAGCAGAAGGCGAGCAGCGCGCTCGAGCTGCAGCCCGACTACATTTTTGCCCTGTGGGTCAGAAGCCTCGCCCTCTCTGCATTAGGCCGAAATGAAGAGGCTATCGCCTCGATGGAGCGCGCGCTTATCGTCTCTCGCGCCCCCATTTTCGTTGGCATTCTCGGTCTGGTCTACGCGCGCGCCGGACGCCGAGAAGACGCAATGCGCCTGCTTGGCGAAGTCGAAGACCGAGCCAGCCGAGGGGAATACATCCCGAGCTTCTCAAAAATAACGATTCATGTCGGTTTAGGCGATCTGCCGGGATTGCGCGCTTCCTTGGCGGAGGCTATCTCGGCCGCAACTTCTCCCGTTCCTGTCCGCGTTATTTGCGGCAAGTACCTCGAAGAATTTCGCAGCGACCCTGAAGTCCACCGCCTGCACTCCGAGCTATTCGGGTGGTAATGGCGACCGCTCGGAACCTGCCTACATACGCCGGTGTCAAAAGAGTCCAACCTAGCAGGCTGCGGGTGAACGAGCGCGACTGAGTGCAGTCGGGCTTGATTGCAGTCCGCGAAAGGAATTTTGCGATGGGAATCGCCATCAGTCGACATGAACGAGTCGTTTCCAATCCCAACGTTGTTCCCCTTATTGATGTGCTGTTGGTGCTGATCATCATCTTCATGGTGATCACGCCGCAGGTATCCACAGGATTGCCGACGTTTGTGCCGCAACCCAGTCCGGCGAAATCAGAGCCTGCGCAAGAAAATTCGTACCTGATTGTGGTCCAGGTGACGACGGACGGAAAACTCCTGATCAATCAGGACCCAACAGACTGGGATGGGCTCGGGAAGCGACTTTCCATAATCTTCGAGCAGCGAGCCGAGAAGGTCGCGTTCGTGCAAGGGTCGAAAGAGGTGTCTTTCGAGGAAGTGGCGCGCGTAATCGACGTGATGCGCGACGCCGGCGTCGAGCGCGTGGGGCTGATTACTGCCCCTCTTGTATCTCAAGACTGAAGAATCGACCTGACTGGGTGCCGGAGTTCATTGCGGAGTGGATGGTGCCGCCGGTGGTGTCGTTCACTCGGACTGTTTGTCGAACTCAAAGGTGCAAGAACGACCGAGTATTCCGGCACCTTCATCGCGCGTTCCGGTGCCTTTGGTATCGGTGAACTGGGCCTTGATATTGTAGCTATAGTTGTTCCCCTTCATGGCGAAGACGCCGTGGGCGTGGTTCTGGGTTACCGTACCTTTAGCGGCGAGCTTAGCGCTGCCGTCGTCGGCAATTTTGCCGTCGATCACCAAGTAGCCGGGGCCACCCTGCTCGCCGTGCTGTCCGTGAAAATTGCTCTCTTTTATTTCGCTCGGAAACTCCCATTTGTAGGCAGGTGTTTCGCCGTGGGCCTCACAAGCGAGATGGGTGGTCCAATTGCCATCGAAGCGGCCGCCGGCCGCAGAGGCACCCGGCAGCAAGATTGCGACGGAAATCAAGGCACCAACAGCCGCGAAATACGCCGCCCTCTTCGTTTTCATGGAGCCCTCGGCGCAAGGTAAGTTTTCCGGCTGGATAATGTCACAAAGACGGCGTGATTCCAACACAAGCAAAGCGCTGCCTTGAATCCTACTGTCAATCGTTCTTAATCGCGGTTTTGCGATTGGCAAAGAGAAAAGCGGGAGACTTGCGGGCGGAAAATGTGGGAGAGTACTGCGTCTGCGACGCGACAGCGAGCATAGCTAATTGCGGAGGCGAGCGGAGGCGAAGTGGTGCTGAGGATCAAAGCGAAAGAAGGTTGCCGATGGGATTTAGTGAGCCTGGGTGAAGTGATGCTGCGGTTCGATCCAGGGGAGAAGCGGATTTGGACTACGCGCTCGTTCGATGTGTATGAAGGCGGGGGCGAGTACAACGTAGCGCGGGGGCTGAAGCGGTGCTTCGGCTTGGACACGGCGCACGTGACTGCCCTAGTGGACAATCCCGTGGGACGGCTTGTGCAGGACTTGATGTATGAGGGCGGAGTGGATTTGTCGCTGGTGCGGTGGGTAGCGGATGACGGAGTTGGACGCACGGCGCGCAACGGATTGAACTTTGTCGAACGGGGATTCGGAGTGCGCGCGGCGCTGGGATGCTCGGACCGCGGACACACAGCGGTTTCACAGCTGAAGGCGGGCGACGTCGATTGGGAGAGGATTTTTGGCGAATATGGCGCGCGCTGGCTGCACACAGGCGGAATTTTCTGCGCGCTTTCACAGGGGACGCCCGGAGTGGCGCAAGAGGCGATGCAGGCCGCGCGGAAACATGGCGCCATCGTTTCATATGATTTGAATTACCGCGAGTCGTTGTGGAAAGGCATCGGGGGGAAGCAGCAGGCGCAGAAAGTGAATCGCGAGCTGGCGCCGCTCGTAGACGTGATGCTGGGAAACGAAGAGGATTTTTCAGCGGCACTCGGATTCGAGGTGTCGGGCGCCGACGAACACTTCAGCGAGCTGAACGTGAGCGCATTCAAGAAGATGATCGAGACGGTGGTGAAAAAGTTCCCATTCGCGGTGGTGGCAACAACATTGCGAAACGCCAGAACCGCGACGCGCAACGATTGGGGCGCGATTTGCTATAGCGATGGAGCGTTCTATGAGGCAAAACCACGCAAAGACATGGAAATTCTCGATCGCGTCGGAGGCGGCGATTCGTTCGCATCGGGTTTGATCTACGGATTCTTGACCGGGCAGGACCCGCAATGGGCCGTCGAGTGCGGTGCGGCCCACGGGGCGCTGGCGATGACGACGCCCGGCGACACGTCGATGGCGACCTTGAAGGAAGTGCTGCAAGTGATGAAAGGGGCAGGCGCACGAATCGCACGTTGAGCCTGGTGCGACGCGAGTGTCCGGCAATGACGAGAGAAGAAACAAGACTGAGGATTATCGAAATCGGAATCGTGCCGGTTGTGCGCGCAGCATCGGCGAAACAGGCGCTGATGGCCGCTGAGGCGGTGAGCGCGGGGGGAATTCCGATTGTTGAAGTGACGATGACGGTGCCGGGGGCAGTAGAAGTGATCGCCGAACTCTCGCGCGGGGCGGGGAAGGACCTGCTGATCGGGGCAGGGACTGTGCTTGATGCGGAAGGGGCGAGGCGATGTCTTGGTGCGGGCGCGGAGTTTCTGGTGAGCCCGGGGTTTGATCGCGAGACGCTTGAGCTGGTGCATCGCGAGGGGAAATTGATGTTGGCGGCAGGATTGACGCCGAACGAAGTGATTGCAGCATGGAAGGCAGGATCAGATTTTGTGAAGGTTTTCCCGTGCGGGTCGGTGGGAGGACCGAAATACATTCAAGCTTTGCGCGGCCCGCTGCCGCAAATTCCGCTGGTGCCGACGGGCGGCGTAAACCTCTCGACCGCTGCTGATTTCATTCTCGCGGGAGCGGCCGCACTGGGGGTAGGTGGCGAACTCGTCCAGTCCGAGGCACTGAAGGCCGGGAACATGCAGGTGATCGTCGAGAATGCCCGGAAGTTCGTGGAGATCGTGAATCAAACCCGCAAGGCAATTGCGCAGAAGGGCTGATCGCCTTGCGGCAATCGCCCGCGCATCGTCGCAATCGACGCGAGATTCAATTCGGAATCAAGACACGTTCGCAAAAAACCTGGTTAGACAGCGGGTTGTAATGGGCGGCACACGATGGTAATCCGGCGGTTTCGTTAGCGAGCGAACCTTAAGCCTGCAATAGAACCTAAACTTTGGTGTCGAATTGGAATGTGGCAGAGTACGGGCGTGTCGTTGGGTGAAATGGAAGCGCCGCGGCCGCAAACTACCGAAGGGGAGGCTGTGCCGGTCCAGGGCAGAACGTGGGGGAAACTTGCTTACGGACTTGCAATCTTCGCCAGCGCCTTTCTTCTGTTTCAAATCGAGCCGCTAATCGCAAAGCTCATTTTGCCGTGGTTTGGAGGCGCAGCGGCCGTTTGGACCACATGTTTGCTCTTCTTTCAGCTTGTTCTTTTGCTGGGCTATTTGTACGCGCATGTGCTCAGCCGGAATCTTGAGTGGCGGAAGCAGCGGTGGCTCCACGCAGGAGTGCTGGTGGCAAGCGTCGCGGCCTTGCGAGTTTTGCCGCGGGCGGCGTGGAAACCGAATGATCCAGGGCATCCTACAGCCCGCATCCTGCTGCTCCTGTTGGCGACAATCGGTTTGCCATATTTCACGCTTTCTGCAACCAGTCCTTTGCTACAGGCCTGGTATTCGAGGACGCGAGGCGGCACATCTCCGTACCGGTTTTACTCCCTTTCGAATTTCGGTTCGATGCTCGCCCTGTTCAGTTATCCAGTATTGATCGAGCCACTGTTCTCAAACGTCCATCAAGCGCATGGATGGGAAATTGCGTACGGGATGGTTGCCTTGATTTGTGCGGGGATTTGCTTCCTGCCGCAGAAGAACGAGTTGGGCACCGCGGCGCGCGCGGAGCTGGCCAGCTCCGAATCCCAGCGATCGGACTGGAAAATTCAAGTGCTTTGGGTTGCGCTGGCTGCATGCGGGTCGGCGTTGTTGCTGGCAATTACGAGCCATATTTCGCAGAACATCGCGGCGGTGCCCTTTCTGTGGATTCTGCCGCTAAGCCTTTATTTGCTGAGTTTCATTCTTTGTTTCGACTCGGGCGGAGGCGAACCGAGTTCATTGACGGTCTCGCCTAAGGCCGGAAGCCGATGGTATCCGCGCGAATTTTTCTTGCGGATGCTGGGGATTGCGTTGGGTGCGATGACGTATGCGCTTAATCCTGCCTTTGCAGGTTTGCCATGGAAGGTCCTGATCCTGCTGTACTGCGTAGGGCTTTTCGTTTGTTGCATGTTTTGCCACGGCGAACTTGCGCGGCTGAAGCCCGATTCGAAAAACCTAACGTCGTTTTACTTGATGATTGCGGCAGGCGGGGCGATCGGCGCGGTTTTCGTGGCGTTGATTGCACCGCAGATTTTCGCGGGACACTACGAACTGGAAGTGGCCCTGGGCTTGTGCGCGGTGCTTGTGCCCATTGTGCACTATCGCGATTCGAGCAGCCGTTTCTATCATGCGCGATGGAACGCGGCGTGGCTGGTGATCGTGGGGCTGGTGTGCGCCGTAGTGGCCAGCCTGTCCGTGACGGCGCGCGATGAAGGGGCAAATGCGCGGCTGATGGTGCGGAACTTCTATGGAGTGTTGCGAGTGATCGACGAAGTGGAAGCGAATGTGGTCTTCATTCAAGGCAGCAAGGCGCATTCGCTCGACGAAGACCCTCACTATCGCAAGCTGATGAATGGCACCATCGACCACGGGCTGCAATACCTCAACGCCGGGCGGCGGCGCGAACCCACGACATATTTTGGAAGGAGCTCGGGCGTAGGCATCACGTTGCAGGCGGCTCGGGAGCAGCGGCCGATTCGTGTAGGGGCCATCGGCTTGGGCATCGGGACGGTAGCGGCGTATGGACACGCCGGCGATGATTACACGTTCTATGAGATCAATCCGCTCGACATAAAGGTGGCCGACGAGGAGTTCACGTTTCTTCGCGATTCGGAAGCGAGAACGCGCATCGTTCCCGGAGATGCACGATTGTCACTCGAGCGCGAATCGGCAGAGTCGGTGCTCAGCCAGCCGTACGACGTGCTCGTTGTCGACGCGTTTTCGGGAGATTCGATTCCGGTGCACCTGCTCACAATCGAGGCGTTTGAACTTTATTTCAACCGGCTCAAGCAGGACGGCGCGCTCGCGGTCCATATTTCAAATCAGTATCTCGAGTTGACGCCGGTAGTCGCGAGTGCCGCCAGCAGGCTTGGAAAAGAAGCGGTGATCGTGGATCGCGAAGTGACCAGCACGAAGGGAATCTACCCCAGCAGGTGGATCGTGGCTGGAGATCCGAACGGATTCCTCGCGAAGGCGGAGTTGGAAAAGGCCGGTCATATCCTCGCGGCTCCTCAGAAGTTCCGGTTGTGGACCGACGACTACAGCAGTTTGTGGCGGGTATTGAAATAGTGATCGCAATCGCTGCTTCCGAATTACAGATATTGCGAACATGCGCGGCTACTCGATGCCGAGCTCATGCTGCATTTGTTCGAGAGTGATGCCTTTCGTTTCGGGATACAAAAAGAGCACGACGAGGAATTGGAGGGCGGTCATAGTCGCAAAGAAAACAAACGGATATCCGTGGGACTTCTCTGCGATCAGCGGAAATCCAAAGGAAATGGCGGCATTCATCACCCAGTGAGCCGAGCTCCCCAAGCTCTGCCCTTTGGCGCGCACGCGATTCGGAAAGACCTCGCCGATGTAGACCCAAATGACGGCTCCCTGCGAAACGGCGAAGAATGCGATGTAAGCGATAAGCAACCACAGAAGCATGCTTTGATGGCTGTTCGTCAGGAACACCGCAGCGACGCCTGACAAGCAGGCTACCATTCCGGCTGACCCGATCAGCAGAAGCGTCTTCCGGCCGAATTTGTCGATGACGGACATCCCGAGAAAAGTGGCGAGCAGGTTCGTCGCACCCACCGCGACTGCCTGGAGGTTACCGGAAACGCCGCTGAATCCGGCGAAAGAAAAGATGTCGTTCAAGTAGTAGAGGATGGCGTTGATGCCAGCGAGCTGGTTGAAAAAGCCAATCGTGACGGCGAGAAATATCGGGAAGCGGTATTTCCAGGCGAAGAGCGGCTCAGACTTCTCGGTCCTCTCGAGATGAATGGAAGAAACGATATCGCGTAGTTCGGCGTCCGGATCGCTGGAACCGATGGATTGGAGGACGTCCCGAGCCTCGTCAACACGATTTTGAGTGACAAGCCAACGCGGGCTCTGAGGAATGGTGAAAAGTAAAACCAGAAACAGCAAAGCGGGAAGCGCGGCCACTCCAAACATCCAACGCCAGTCCTCAGGCCCAGAAACGATTTGAGAAATGCAGTAGTTCGAAAAGTAGGCCAGCAAGATTCCGATCACGATGTTGATTTGAAACATCCCGACCAAGCGGCCGCGCCACTGCGCAGGGGCGATTTCCGCGATGTACACCGGTCCGAGAACGGAAGAACCTCCGATGGCGAGGCCACCGATGAATCGAGCGACGACGAGCATGGGCCAAGTCAGTGCAAAGGCACAGCCCAGAGAAGAGATCACATAAAGGCACGCTAACACGCGTAAGACTTCGCGCGCACCGAACCGCTGGCCTACGACGCCGGCAGACATCGCACCGATCACGGTTCCCCATAGGGCAATCGAAACTGTGAGTCCTAGAGTTTTTGGCGTCAACCCGTATACGACGGTCAGCGAATGCGTTGTGCCGGAAATTACCGCGGTGTCAAAACCAAAAAGCAATCCGCCGAGCGCTCCGACCACTGTGGCTTTCACCAGGTTCGAGTTGAGTTGCACTTGACCTCCCGAGCTACAAACGAATCCGGAGCAATGCAGGTCTTCACGGCAGACTCGGTGAAGGCAGGGAATCGGTGCTGGATACAGTGAACGGCAGCAAGCATGCGCCGAGAATTCCAGACTCCGCCCCCAGCTCAGCGGGTTCGACGTGCGTTTTCGAGGACCGATGACCGAACTCATCGAGTTTGCCGTCAGTCAATCGATAGACATAGCTGCGATACTCGAGCTCTTTGAACATTTTCGGCGCAAACAGATCCCATGCCTGAGCTACGCCTCCGCCAACAACGTAGAGGGGCAGGTTGAGGGTATTCACAAGAGCCCCCAGACCAATGCCAAGCGCCTCGCCGACGCGATCGAAAACCCCTTGCGCTTCCGGATCGCCAGCGCGGGCGAGAGCGGCAACATCGCGCGAAGCGAAGTCCGGGTTTTGGTCCCTCAGAGCGGCCAATCCCGGAGCCTTGCCTGTGGCGATTGCCTCGTCCGCCATCCGACGAACAGCAGTGGCTGAGGCATACTGCTCGAGGCAGCCATTGCTGCCGCAGCCGCAAGCGTGGCCGTGAGGCCAAATCGTCGCGTGGCCTGCTTCGCCAGCCATTCCATTCATTCCGTCGAAGATCTTCCCGTCTAGGATGATTCCGTTTCCAACTCCTGTGCCCAATGTGAGCATGCAGAGAGAATCGATGCCGAGCGTTTTTCCCTTGCCCAGCAGGCATTCGGCGAGAGCTGCAAGGTTGGCGTCGCTTTCGACGATCACCGACATTTTCAGCCTTCCCTCGATAGCAGCGCGAAGGCGGAAGCCGTCCCATCCTGGCAGATTGGGTAAATGGCGCAGTCGCCCCTCAGGAAGCTCGATGGGGCCGGGTGAGCCTACGCCAATCCCGCCAAGGGACAGTCGTGAATATTTTGCGAGCAACTGCAGTATGGCGCCACACATGTCGTCGACGACCGCTTCTCTACCGGCAGGAAGACGAGTGGGAAGCAGGATTTGCTCGAGAATCCCTGATGGCTTCGTGTAGGCCGCAATCCGGAGATTCGTGCCGCCTAGATCCACGCCGATTGTGTAGACATCCGCCATCATGCCCTGCTGCGCCACAGGCCAGAGGCGAGATGCCGGAAGTGATCCGCGATTTTCACGAAAGAGGACCCACCAAACGTGAGCCGCCGTTTGAATCGCCAGCACTATACAGGAAGTGTATCGCCATAGTAAGCGTCCCGCGCGATGGAACAATCGCAGCGGCGACGGGAAAAGTACCCGGACTTGCTTTATAATCTGCCGTCCTTTGCACTCATTCCTTGTGGCTGGGTAGCGCTTAGCTGGCTGGTAATCTTTCGACGAATTCAAAGAGGTGAATCGAAATGAGAATCAGAGTCGCGTCGGTGGTGTTGTGGTTGGGGGCTTCGCTTCTGCTGGCAGCAGGTGCGCGGGCGCAGGGAATCATCGGCGATTGGCAGGGTTCAGTGAACGATTCCGGCGTGGACCGCACGGTGGTGCTCCGCATCACCTCGTCGGGCGGTACACTTAGCGGAGCGATTGATTTGCCCGACGACTTCGATTTCGACAACCCCGTCGATTCCATTTCGTTCGAGAATTCGATTCTAAAATTTTCGGCTGGTCCTTTCTCCTATGAGGGCAAGCTCTCATCGGATAGCAACACTGTAAACGGGGCGTTTACTCACGAAGCCCAGAGCATGCCCGGCATATTGAAACGCAGGTCAGGAACACCCGGGGTCGAGGGAACGGTAAGGGCGTTGCGCTCGCTGCAAAATCTTTCTGCCGACGAGTGGCGATTTCACGTTGGAGACGTGCCTCACGGCGAGCTTGCAAGCACGGATGATTCGAGCTGGAAGGTTGTGGGACCAAACACACAGGCTCCGAACGATGCGGTTTGGTACAGACGCGTGATCGAGGTGCCGCAAAACCTGCGCGGGTACGATTTGACCGGCACGCGAATCTGGTTTCAGTTTCAGGCTTGGGCCAATGGACCGATGCCACAGATCATTTATTTCAACGGACGGCGTGTGGCGATGGGCGATGATCTTGAGCCCATCGTGCTGTTCGACGACGCGAGACCCGGCGACAAGGTCCTGGTAGCGGTAAAAATTCTGCATACGGTGGATGAAAAACATTTTGGAGGCGCAAGCCTGAAGATCGATTTTTCGTCGACTCGGCCCGACCCTTCAGACCTGCTGCAGGAGTTGGAGTCCGTAGCGGTGGTGGCGCGGGCGCAATGGTCAAGTTCCCCTGCGGTTAAACAGCAATTCGATGCAGCCGCAAACGCCGTGGACTTGAATGCCTTGAAGCAAGCGAACCAGCAGGCGTTTGATGCGTCCTTGCGAAACGCGCAAAACCTACTCGGACAGTTGCGGCCGCAATTGCAGGGCACGGAAGTTCGCTTGTCCGGTAATTCGCATATTGATGCGGCTTGGCTGTGGCCCTGGACGGAAACGGTGGACGTCGTCCGCCGGACATTTGGCACTGCATTGCAATTGATGGACGAATATCCACAATACACGTACACGCAATCGGCGGCAGCGTACAGCCAATGGATCTTCGACAAGTATCCAGACGAATACAAACAGATTCAGGATCGAGTGAAGCAAGGCCGCTGGGAGCTGGTAGGCGGCATGTGGGTCGAACCAGACCTGAATATGCCGGATGGCGAATCGCTAGTGCGTCAACTGCTGGTAGGAAAGCGGTATTTCAAGGACAAGTTTGGCGTTGATGTGCGCATCGGGTGGAATCCGGACTCTTTCGGCTATAACTGGCAGTTGCCACAGATTTACAAGAAGTCCGGGGTGGATTATTTCGTCACGCAGAAGATGGCGTGGAACGACACGACGCAACTGCCGATGAAACTCTTCTGGTGGCAATCGCCGGATGGCAGCCGCGTGCTCACCTACTTCCCTCACGATTATGCGAACAGCATCGATCCGGTGCGAATTGCGGGGGACGTCGCGCGGTCACGCGAATTGAATCCGGGCGTGACGGAAATGATGCATCTCTACGGTGTGGGAGACCACGGCGGCGGACCGACTCGCAGCATGCTCGACACAGGAGTGCACTGGTCGGATCCCAAAATGGTGTATCCGCCGACGACGTGGGGCGTCGCGCAGGGGTTCTTTTCGGATGTTGAAGGAAAACTGGATACGGACCACTCGCCGGTATGGAATTACAAGACCCTGGCGACGGGCGACACGAAACTGAGCGATCCGGCGGCGGGCAAGATCAGCTTGCCGGTGTGGAAGGACGAGCTGTACTTCGAATACCACCGCGGTGTCTTCACCACTCAGTCGAATCACAAACGCAGCATGCGCGAGGCCGAAGAACAGGTACTGAACGCCGAGAAGATTTCGTCGCTCGCGTGGGTGGACGGAGGATCCTATCCGGGTGAGAGACTGACGGAGGCGTGGAAGAAAGTGCTCTTCAATCAATTCCATGACCTCGCTGCCGGATCGGGAATCGGCGTGATTTATCAGGACGCGCAACGCGATTACGACGTTGTGCGCTGGACTTCACGCGATGCGAGCACGCATGCATTCCACCAAATCGCGAGCGAGATCAACACGAAAGGGCCGGCGGGCGTCCCGGTGATGGTGTGGAATCCGCTGGCATGGGAACGGACTGACCTGGTGGAAGTGGATGTGCAGATGCCCGAGGCGTCTCGAGGCGGCGTAAGCGTGATCGACGCAAAGGGTAACGCATTGCCGATTCAGGTGCTATCCAGCGATGCGGCCACGAACAGCTACAAACTGTTAGTGGAGACGAGGAATGTGCCGTCGATGGGATACGAGATTTTGCACGTTGTTCCAGGCACCCGGGAGGTAGCGACCGACCTAAAGGAAAATGGACTAACGCTGGAGAACGAGTTTCTGCGCGTCAGCGTTGATCCGCACAACGGCTGCATCACCAGCCTCTACGATAAGAAGGCAAATTTCGAATCGATCGCGGCAGGAGGCTGCGGCAACCAGCTGACCGGATTCAAGGACACGCCGAAAGACTATGACGCGTGGAATATCGATGCCGACTGGGAAAAGGTATTCACGAATATCGACCAGGTCGACTCGGTTCAGTTGATTGATAAAGGGCCGCTGCGCGCATCCATTCGCGTTTCGCGCACCTGGCAAAATTCGAAGTTCGTTCAGGACATCACTCTGTATGCGGGACTCGACCGCGTCGATGTGGTGAACGACATCGATTGGCACGAGACCCACATTTTGCTGAAGGCAGGGTTCCCGCTGGCCGCTTCCAGCGCGAGCGCAACCTTTGAGATTCCTTATGGATCGATCGAGCGGCCGACGACGCGCAACAACAAAGTTGAACAAGCGAAATACGAGGTTCCCGCGATGCGTTGGGCCGACCTTGGCGACGGGAAGCACGGCTTCAGCCTGATTAACGAGTCGAAGTACGGCTACGATTCGAAAGGAAACATTCTGCGGATTTCGCTTTTGCGATCGCCGACGTGGCCCGATCCCAATGCAGACCGAGGCCACCATCACTTTAGTTATTCGCTTTATCCGCATGCCGGGGATTGGAAGCATGCCATGACCGTGCGGCATGGCTATGATTTCAATTACAAATTGCACTCGATGCAGGTTGACGCGCACGATGGCAGGCGTCCGGCTGAGGCGTCTTTCGTCACCGTGAGCAATCCGAATGTAGTCTTAACGGCAATCAAGAAGGCGGAGAACAGCGACGGCTTGATTTTCCGCTTCTACGAATGGGCGGGCTCGAGCGGGGACGTGCAGATCAAAGTACCTGCGGGCGCAACTGATGCGGTAATGACGAACCTTATGGAAAAGCCGCTGGGCTCGACGCTATCGGTAAGCGGCGACCAAGTTACCGTGCCCGTTCATCCATTTGAGATTGTGTCAGTGCAAGTGAATTACCCGCACAAGGAAATGTAATGGGAGCAGCGGCGTTGAGCCGCTCGGTTCTCGAAACTAGAATCCATATTTTGCCGTGATTGCTCCGTCGGACTTGCGCAGCAGGGCCATCGCCGCATGTTGTGCGAAAAGCCGAAGTTTCAGTTCACCGCCGCTGGCCCCGTCCTTCAGGTCGATGTCCGCATCGCGATCGGTTTCGGAAACCATCACGTACAGGACCGAATCCTGCAGGATCGTCGGATAAATGAGGACGCCTTTCACCTGCTCCGATCGCAGTGTGAATGGCGATGAGAGCCCGATTTCACTGAGAACCGCCGAATACACGGAGGCGGCTGCAGCGGTTCCTTCGGCCAATTCCACTGGATAAGGCGCCCAAAATATACGTCCGCTCCCGTAAGAAATCTCTTTGAGTTGCTGGCCGTCTTTGAATTTAAATGCCTCGAGCCAGCTCTGAGGATCCGCGGCGAACGAGAGAACGATTTCCTGGTCCTTCAGGCGCATGACGGCATTGTGGACCGTTAGCGGTTGAACTTCGGCATCGATTCCAACTGCACCCGCGCGAGCGACACGATGCCAGTGCGGGTCGCGCTCGGCTGGGCCCGTAACGAGCAGATTCCCGCCGACTTTCACGTAAGCGAGCAGCGCTTGCCAGGTGGATTCCTCCAAGGCTTGCGGCGAGGGCAGAATGGCGAGCTTTGGCGCACCTAACTTGCCAATTTGGTTCTCGGCTATCACGTTCACGGGCATCTTAGCGTCATAAGCAGCGGCGCGAACGGCATTGCGCTGGGCCGCGATTTGCAGTTCGCGAATAGCAGAAAATTGCGCGGCCTGCGACGTGACGATTACAACTGCGGGCGGCTGTGGTTCCCGCAGACTTTCATGCGCGCTGGCTGCGAATCGGGCGAAATCGCGCAACACGGTGGCCTCGGGCTTTTCGGTTGCATCTGCACGAAGAGCCCCGATGGGCACTTCGTTTCCCGAGGTCATGAACACATTTGCGTTCCAGAGCCACTGAATCGCACCGGAGCCCTGAATGAACGACAAAGCCACCTTTCTTTCCAGCAGCGCGGCATCACTTTCGGGCGTGCGCCGCGCAATTTGGTCGAGCGTGAGTTCGCGTTGCAGCCCAGTTTCCTGAATCAGCATCGGCTGGCCGGGCTGTTTGGCGACGAGGGAATCCCAGAGCAGCGCATCGTTGTTCCACCAAGAGTGGTTCGTGGTGAAATCCACCTGGGAGCCGAAGAAAGCCGGTGAAAGACGATCGCTGAATCCGCCCTCATCCTGCCCCACGGTGATCAGTTGCTGCGAGCCCACAGAGTGAATGGCGTCGCGCAGGCCCTTAACCCAACTCGCGAACTTTGCCTGCGCAAATTCGAAGAAATCGTACAGCCTCAGCGAATTGGGGCCTTCATACATTCCGCGCGGATCGAACTCCAACTCCTGTGGGATGGGCAGCGTCCGATCAGACACGAGCGAAGAGAGATTCCATGCATCCGCGAGCGCCGCACGGTCGGGATAATGAGCGGAGAGCCAGTTGTTCCATTCGGTTAGTTCGAAAGAGTCCCCGTTGGGGCGCATCCGCCAAAGATGCTGCGAAAAACTCGGCTCGTTGATCAAATCCCAGGCGAGAAACGGGACATCATGGAAGCGCGCAACCACGCCGCTGACGAGATTCTTCTGACGCCGAACCGACTGAGGGTCAAGATATGCGTTCGCGCCTCCAAGGACGTCCGGCAGAAACGCAAAGAACTCAAACTGAACCGGCAGGTTGTGGAGCCGAGCCGTCATCAGAAAGGCTTCGAGCGTGCGCAAGGTACGCTCGTACGGATGACCTTCCTCGTCGCAAAATTTGTCCCAGCCAGTCCACCATCCGGTGCGAATCATATTGAGGCCTGCGGAGCTGATTTGAGCGAGGTCGGCATTCCAGACGTAGACGTTGGGGTGGTCAACAAAAAGTCGTTGGACGTCGCTCGCCATGTAGGTGGTTCCGATGACCGCGAGAGGATGACCGTCGAGCTCGAAGTAGTTCGGATTTATGGTAAGACGAGCCCCCGAGTGCAGATAATCCAAATCGCGGATCCAAAAACCGGAATGATATGTGGCGCGAATCTCACTGCCCTGGTGGAGCTCGGCCGAAATCGTGTAGAGGCCGCGGCCTTTCGGCGCAGGAAAGGCGACGGGTTGGGCCAAGGGTAGCTTCACGGTCTGCATAGTTTTTTGGGCCGGAGCTTGGTTCGGTGCAATGGTGATCACGGCGCTGAGATCCTGTTGTGGCGGAGCTGCCGAATTCCAAAGCACCTCGATTTCAATGGGTTCGCCCTGCGCGTACAGAGGCAGCGTCGGGTGCACGACAAATTCTTCCGCGCCGCGCAAGGCAGCAAAGCCCATTGAAGGAATCATTTGCTTCGCAGCAGACGACGAATAGAAATCCGCTGTCAGATCGGAATTAAGGAAAACCCAGCGCCCTCCGGCAAATTGATTCCGCACGTGGTCGATTTGGATCGCAGGTGCGGACATTCGGCGCTCGCCCTTCACTCCCCAAGCCAACGGATCGAGGCGCGCGTCAAGCGTTCCAGCCGAGCCATCGCGATTGTAAATGTCTGTAGACGAGAGATGAATGATGGGGCTAAAGGCGCGCTGCCATTTAAATGCCGGCAAGCGAACAATTACGTCCGGATTCGCGCGGAAGTCGAGGCCGTCGGACCCAGGCATTTCCTGATATTGGTCTATGAGCAATAGGATCGAGTCCCGAACGCTGTAAGAGCGCAGGTGCCAGCCTGAGGCATCCCGGTACGCGGCTCGCGTGAACGGTTGACCACCGATCACCAGCAGATTGCCGCCACGCTGGAGAAATTCATAAATGTCAGGCCATGCCCCTTCCGGGTAGGCCGAGCCAAAAGGCATGACGAGGAGACGCGTGGAAGAATCGGAGAGGGTGGCGTGAAGCTGATCGGCGGGGGTAAATCGGGCGCCCGCGATGAAGCTAGCTAGTTCAGCTCGCGAAGGCGGGGCAGAATCAGCCGCTGGGAAACCTTCTTCGTAAAAGACCACGGTTGCAGACATTTGTGCGTGACCAGGAGACATGGCACCGAGAATGGCAACGAGACAAGCCAGAAACAGGACCACGAGGGCGTTCCTTCTCATGTATGATGACTCCTCCGCACACGCATTTGTAGGACAGATAGCGTTTCCCATGCAATGCAGAAGTAAAGACGACTACAGCGCGATTGGGGTGTGGAGTAGCTTCCTCCGCAGCTACGGAGAGCAGCAATCGTAATCGAAGAGGCAGGATGGAGCGACTGGCAGAACTACAGCGGGAGTTCCGAGAAATCTATAAATCAGAATGCGTGATCTATCGGGCGCCTGGCCGCGTGAATCTGATCGGCGAACACACCGACTACAACGATGGTTTCGTATTTCCAGCGGCTATTGATCTGTTTGCGTGGATCGCCATTGGGCCGCGCGCGGACAGGCAACTCAACCTGTACTCGGCAAATTTCAGCGAGGCGGCGGAATTCAACCTCAACTCTATGCCGAGAGGACCAAGTCGCGAATGGAGCAGCTACGTTTCCGGAGTGGCAACAGTTCTCGAGCGAGAGGAATATCGCCTGAAAGGTGCGAATCTATTGATTCGTGGCGAGGTTCCAATCGGGGCCGGAGTGAGCTCGTCGGCCGCTCTCGAAGTCTCATCTGGTTTCGCGCTGCTCGCCAATTCCGAGCTCGCGATGGAAGGCCGCAAGCTAGCTCTGGCCTGCCAGAAGGCCGAAAACGAGTATGTAGGAACATTGTGCGGCATCATGGATCAATTGGCTTCTGCGTGCTCTGTAAAGGGTCACGCCCTGCTGATCGATTGCCGTTCTCTGGAGTTCAATGCGATAGCGCTGCCTGAAGGGATTCGGCTGGTGATTTGCAACAGTATGGTAAAGCGGGAACTGGCCGCCAGCGCGTATAACACCCGGCGCGCAGAATGCGAAGAAGGCGTGCGGATCATTGCAACCCGTTATCCGGCGGTGCGCGCCCTTCGCGACGTGACTGAGGATCAACTACAAAGTTGCGAGAGGTTGTTGCCGCCGGTTATTTATAAGCGTTGCCGACACGTTGTTTCCGAAGATGATCGTGTCCTCAAAGCTGCGCAGGCACTAAAACAGAACCGGCTCGGCGCGGTAGGACGCTTGATGGCCGAGTCCCATCGCAGTTTGCGGGACGACTATGAGGTAAGTTGTGCGGAGTTGGATTTGCTTGTGGAACTCGCCAATCAAGCGGAGGGTGTTCGGGGGGCTCGTATGACCGGCGCCGGATTCGGCGGGTGCACAATCAACTTGGTGGACGCTGAGGCCGTTAAGGAATTCCTGCTCCACGTTTCAAGTGGATACGAACGGCGAACCGGGATCAGACCAGACATGTATGTCTGTAACGCTGCAGATGGCGTGGGCCAAGCTGGGTAGCGTACGCATCATTAAAATGGCGCCCCTCAACCTCGCGGAGCAAACTCACAAACGATTCAATCCGCTCACACGCGAATGGGTGCTCGTCTCTCCCCACCGGACCGCGCGGCCGTGGCAAGGGCAGGTGGAGCGGGCGGCGATCGATAGACCGCCCCCGTATGATCCCGAGTGCTACATGTGCCCTGGAAATAGGCGCGCGAACGGCTCGACAAACCCGAAGTACGAAGGCCAATTCGTTTTTGATAACGATTTTCCCGCAGTGCGCCCCGACACGCCTAATATTCCTTACGAGAATGGATTGCTGATCGCTCGCGGCGAATCTGGAATTTGCCGCGTTATTTGCTTTTCTCCACGGCATGACCTCACGTTGTCTCAGATGCAGCCAGCGGCGATACGGGGAGTAGTCGATGTCTGGGCCGAACAATACGCCGCGTTGGCGCGGACAGAGAAAATCGCTCACGTTCAGATCTTTGAAAATCGAGGGACGATGATGGGAGCCAGCAACCCGCATCCTCACTGCCAAGTTTGGGCCACCTCGAGTGTGCCGAACGAACCTACAAAGGAACAGGAGAGCTTTCTGGCACGTCAGCAAGCGACCGGCAGTTGTTTGCTTTGTGATTATCGAGAACAAGAGGAAAAAGCGGGCGAGCGGGCCGTGGATAGTAACGAGCACTTCGCGACGGTCGTGCCGTTCTGGGCGATTTGGCCCTTCGAATCCCTCATACTTCCGCGACGACATGTGGGGTCGCTGGCTGATCTTTCGAGCGAAGAACGGGACGGGCTGGCAGACGTGCTAAAACGGATCACCGTCCGGTATGACAATTTGTTCGGCGTGCCCTTCCCCTATTCGATGGGATTTCATCAGGCGCCCACGGACAAGCCCGTGCATCCGGAATGGCACTTGCACGCGCACTTTTATCCGCCACTCTTGCGGTCCGCAACGGTGAGAAAATTCATGGTGGGATTCGAGTTGCTGGGAAGTCCGCAGCGGGATTTGACTCCGGAGCAAGCCGCGGAAAGATTGCGATCGGCGTCAAATCAATAGCACTTTGAATCAGACGAAAATTGTTCGAGACAAGACTGGTTCGTTCTTAAACTCGTTTGCGAAGGTAGATGAATGGCAATTCTCGTGACAGGCGGAGCGGGCTACATCGGAAGCATAACGGTGGAGCTGCTCGAGAAAAAAGGCGAGAAAGTAGTGATCTTGGACGATCTCGCCCGAGGACATCGCGCTTCCCTCAATTCCACATTGCCTTTTTATTCCGGTAAGGTGGGCGACCGAGCTTTGGTCGAGCGAATTACGAGAGAGCATGAAATCGACTCCTGCATCCACTTTGCAGCGCTGACTTTTGTGGGCGAGTCGACTCAAAAGCCCGCAATGTATTACGAAAACAACGTCGAGCAGGGTATCGCATTTATGGGCTCGCTGATTAAAGCGGGAGTCCGCAAGGTCGTATTCTCCTCGACCGCCGCGACGTACGGCGAGCCCACGCGCGTGCCCATCGAAGAAGATGACCCCATGTGGCCCACGAGTCCCTACGGGTGGTCGAAGTTCTTCATGGAACGACTACTTTCAAGTTATGACGCAGCTTATAGACTGAAATTTGTCGCCCTGCGCTATTTCAATGCGGCAGGCGCGACGGAGCGGTGTGGCGAGGACCACGATCCCGAATCGCACTTAATACCGAATGTCCTGACGGCCGCGCTCGATGCGAATCGGCATATAGCCGTCTTCGGCGACGATTATCCGACGCCGGACGGGACTCCGATTCGCGATTATGTTCACGTAATCGATTTGGCGGATGCGCATATTCGTGCGCTGGGCTATCTGCGCCGGGGCGGCGAATCGCAATTTCTGAATCTGGGGAGCGGGCACGGGTATTCGGTGCTGGAAGTAATCGAATGCGCGAGAAAAGTGACCGGTAAAAGCATCCCGATCAAAGTTGAACCACCGCGAGCGGGCGATCCAGCGCGGCTGGTTGCGAACGCAACGAAGGCACGTGAGATCATGGGATGGAAGCCGGGATTGGGGTTAGAGACGATCATTCGCTCCGCCTGGGAATGGAAGCTGCGGCATCCGCACGGCTACGAGTCATAAATCCGCTAGATTCAGCCCTCCTACAGAGCGCGGACCCCGACCCCATATCATGTTTCGTGATGCTGCCAATCCGGAAAATGGATTACTATGTGCCGGGCCTTGAATGTAGAGTATCGGGTTTTTGAAATCTGGCATTCTGATGGAGATTGAAGCCGGATGAAAAACACAATAAAACTACGACTGGCCCTGCTGCTTTTCTTCTTCTGTTGTCCCGTCACGACTGTTGCGCAGTCCCTGAGCACGCCCGCATCAGACCCGCCCTCTGCCACTTCCGCCTCAGCAAATGCAAACCAAATATCGGCGCGTGAGAGCACGAACGCTCGCTTGACCGCGCTCGAGTTAGAAATCGCGGATGCTAAGGGTTCAGCAGACAACTCATGGATGCTGGTCAGTTCGGCTCTCGTCCTGTTGATGACGGGCCCTGGCCTCGCACTGTTTTATGGCGGACTGGTGCGAAGGAAGAACGTGCTGGGCACGATGATGCAAAGTTTCGCGATGATGGGTATCGTCACGGTGGTGTGGGCGATTTTCGGGTTCAGTCTCGCGTTCGGTTCCGGCAATGGGTTTATGGGCGGATTTCACAATGCTTTTCTTCACGGGGTCGGACCTGCGCCTGATCCCGACTACGCTTCGACCATTCCAGCCGAGACATTCATGGTTTACCAGCTGATGTTCGCGATCATTACGCCCGCTTTGATCACAGGGGCGTTTGCTGAACGAATGAAATTCAGCGCGATGGCACTTTTCCTGACGCTGTGGTCCATCGTGGTCTACGATCCGATGGCGCATATGGTTTGGGGTAAAGGTGGCTTCTTAAACGCTTCGCTCGGCGGGAAATTTCCCACGCTTGATTTTGCCGGTGGCACGGTGGTTCACGTTACGTCGGGAGTGTCCGCCCTCGTGTGCGCGCTGTATCTTGGCAAACGACTCGGCTATCCGAAATTACCGATGCCGCCGCACAGCGTAGTTTTGAGCTTCATCGGCGCATGTTTATTGTGGGTGGGGTGGTTTGGATTTAACGCCGGCAGCGCACTTTCCGCCGGTGCACTCGCAACGAGCGCGTTTGTCGCCACCCACTTCGGAGCTGCCGCAGCAGCAATTGGATGGAGCGGCGCGGAGTGGATGCGGAACGGAAAACCCAGCGCGCTGGGAGCAATTTCGGGCTGCGTGGCGGGACTCGTCGCAATCACACCTGCGGCGGGATTTGTTACGCCGATGTCCGCGTTGATCGTCGGTCTGATTGCGGGAGCTTTTTGCTTCTGGATGGTTACGGCGGTGAAATCAAGGTTTGGGTACGACGATTCTCTGGACGCGTTCGGCGTGCACGGCGCTGGGGGAACCATCGGCGCCGTATTGACAGGCATTTTTGCCAACAGCCTAATCAATCCTATTTTCAAGGATGCGAACGGCAAGGTACTCCCCTCAGGACTCATTGAGGGCAATGGGCATCAATTGTTCAACCAATTCGTCGGAATCGGGATCGCATGGGCCCTGGCGATCGCGGGGACTCTCGTCTTGCTCTTCATTGTGGACAAGACCGTAGGCTTGCGCGTCTCCGAGGAGCACGAATCGCAAGGCCTCGACCTTTCGCAGCACGGTGAGGAAGGCTATTACTGGGAAACTCCGGCTTGAGAGGCCTGACTAGCGAGAACATCGCAGAGCCGAAGAAACTTGAGGCCAACGAGATGACTAAAGTTGAAGCTGTAATTCAGACTTCGAAGCTGGACGCGGTGAAAGACGCTCTTCATGAAATCGGAATCGAAGGCATGACGGTTCTGGAAGCGCGCGGGCATGGCCGCCAAAAGGGTCATACAGAAGTCTATCGCGGCCGCGAGTACACGGTCGACCTCATTCCGAAAATCAAAATCGAGATGGTGGTCACAGATGACATGGCGGAGCGAGCTGCAGACGCGATCAAGGCAGCCGCGCGCACGGGAAAAATAGGTGACGGCAAGATTTTCCTCAGCAAGGTCGAAGACGCGATTCGCATTCGCAACGATGAGCGCGGCGAAAGCGCCCTTTGACGAACCCTTTTCTTCCTTTCACAGGGAAAGCATTATGAACCGAATAAGGCATTTTCCTTCGGGTCTCATCCGTGTTTGCCATAGCTGCGCAGTTCTAAGCGCGCTCGCCGCCTTAATTGCTTCCATCTCTACGTCGTTGCGCGCTCAAGGAGCGGCGGCCGCTCCCGCTGGGGCCGCGCCTTCTACGGCTGGCCCCGTTGATCCAAGTCTCTATTCCGCGATGCGCTGGCGCTTGATCGGCCCTTACCGTGCGGGACGCGTTTCGGCCGTCGCCGGGATCCCCGGCAATCCCGCTGTCTACTACATGGGAACTCCTGGTGGCGGGCTGTGGAAGACCACGGACGGCGGACGCGTCTGGAAACCGATTTTCGATCAAATTCGCGTCGCCTCGATCGGCGCTGTTGCCGTCGCACCGTCGAATCCTGACGTCGTGTATGTAGGCACTGGCGAGCAGACTGAAGGCAATGGCATGTACAAATCCGCCGATGCCGGGGCTACGTGGACGCACATCGGCCTCGAGGACACCAAATATATCAGCAGCATAATTGTCGATCCGCATGATCCCAATATCGTCATCATCGGCGTCCTAGGCCATCCGATTTCCGGAACTGGCATCTCTAGCGACACGCGCGGTGTGTATAAAAGCATCGATGGCGGGAGGACCTGGAAAAAAACTCTCTATAAGGACGATTTCGCCGGAATCTCCGACATGGTCGCGGACCCGAACAATCCTAAAGTGCTCTATGCCGCCGTGTGGCGCCCTCACGATTTTCGCCCGGGCGGCGGTCCTCCCCAACCATCTCAGCCCGGTGCACAAACCGCCTGGATTTACAAATCGATCGACGAAGGTTCCACGTGGAATCAACTGCCCGGCACCGGATTCCCTGGCGAGCCGCCGCTCGAGCGAGTTGGATTGGCCGTTGCGCCGGGCGATCACGGCCGACGCGTTTTCGTTATTGCGGCTCCCGGCCTTTTCCGTTCCGATGATGCGGGCGAAACTTGGCGCAAAATCACGACCGATCCACGCATCACTGGCAGTCAATACATCTGCCACGTCTACGTCGATCCAAAAAATCCCGACGTCGTCTACGTCATGCAAACCACCGTCTATCGCTCAACTGACGGCGGCCAAACCTTTGTAGCCTATAAAGGGGCGCCCGGCGGCGATGATTATCATGTCCTCTGGATTGACGCACAGAACTCCGACCGCATGTTCCTCGGCGTCGATCAAGGCGGCACGATCAGCGTCGACGGCGGCAAGACCTGGAGCACCTGGTACAATCAACCCACCGGCCAGTTCTACCACGTCACCACCGACAATCAATTTCCCTATTACGCCTACGCCGCGCAGCAGGATAGCGGGACCGTCGCCGTTCCCAACCGCAGCGACTTCGGCGAAATCAGCTATCGCGATTGGTTCTCGCCGGGCGGATTCGAGTTCTGCTACATCGCCCCTGATCCGCTGAATCCCGATACGATTTATTCCGGAGGTTGGTACGGCAGCGTGGTGAAATTCGACAAAATCACCGGGCAAATCAGACACATATTCGTACGCAGCTCGAAATACCGTTCCGCGCAAATGCCACCGCTCGTGTTTTCCCCCCAGGATCCGCACACGCTGTATCTGGGCACTCAATTCGTGATGAAAACTCTCGACGGCGGCAACAGTTGGGAGACCATCAGCCCCGACTTGACGGATCGGTCCTCTTTATCAGGGGCTGACAAGAAAACCGCACCGCTTGGGCCGGCCTTTTCACGGACTGCAATTTTCTCGTTGGCTCCCTCCAGCTTTCAGCAGGGGCTGATTTGGGTGGGCACGAGCAACGGATTGGTCCAGGTGACCCCGGACAACGGGCAAAACTGGAAGAATGTTACGCCGCCGGCATTCACTTCGCAGACTACAGTCGAAATCATAGAGCCATCACATTTCGACGCGAAAACGGCGTACGCAGCTGTGAACGTTCGCAACGACTCGTCACCCTACATCTACCGGACGCACGATGGTGGAGAGACCTGGCAGAAGATTACCGACGGCTTGCAGCCTGGGTGGATAGCCCGCGTTGTGCGCGAAGACCCTGTGCGGAAAGGGCTGCTCTATGCCGGCAGCACAAACGCCGTGTACGTCTCATTCGACGATGGCGACCACTGGCAGTCGCTCGACCTGAATCTTCCCGCCTCGGATTACCGCGATCTCGCGGTTCACGGGAGCGATATCGTCGCGGCCACATACGGCCGTGGCCTGTGGATTCTCGATGATGTCTCGCCGCTTCGTCAGGCCAGTGCCGAGGTCGCTAAGGCAAACGCCTACTTGCTTCGTCCCGCAACCGCGATGCGTGTGCGCTTCGACAACGATCAGGAGACACCGCTTCCGCCCGAAACACCCACAGGCAAGAATCCCCCCGACGGGGCAATCTTCTACTACTATCTGAAGTCGCCGCCTTCTGGAGAACTCACCATTGAAATCCGCGATTCGAACAAAAATCTCGTGCGCCGCTTCACTAGCGTTGCGCCTCCCGAGGACAAAACGCCGAAGAATGTTCCGGACTACTGGTTTGGTCCACAACCCGTGCTCACCAAGAACGCAGGCCTGAACCGTTTTGTCTGGGACCTGCACTACGATTCGCCTTTCGCCCTGAACTATAGCTACTACGGTAACATCCTCGATTTCGTGGAATATACGCTATCCGATCACGCCATCCCCGAAGATACGCCGCGCGAACAAGCCATCGGGCCCCTGGTCACGCCTGGGCAATACGAAGTTACCTTCATCGGCAACAACATGCTCATCAGGCAGCCGCTGACGATTACGCTCGATCCGCGCGTCCACGTTTCGCAGACTGATCTGGAGGCGCAACTCGAAGCGAGCAAGAAGATCACTACCGCCCTAAAAGCGAGTTACGACACGTACAATCAGGCTGCGTTTCTCCGCACGGCGATAAGCGACAGAAGGAAGGCTCTGATGGTTAACGCGAATGCGCAGAAAGACGCGCTCGATGCGGCAAAAGATCTGGATACGAAAATCGCCGCCGTTCAGGAAGGGAATCTAGCGGCGCCCGGCGTCGGCCCAGTGAACCGCGATCTGGCTCGCATTCTCTATATGATTCAGGTGGGAGACGGCGCCCCGTCCGAGTCGGCGGAAGCTGCGATTGGGGAATCGTGCCAGACGCTCGACGCTGATCTGGTTGCGTGGCGCAAACTGAATGCCGACGACATCACGCCCGTAAATACTGTCCTTGAAAAATACAAAGTGCCGCCGCTGCCCGTGGCAAACGGCGTTACGAATGCACCCACGAACTCGGGCGCACCGGCGTCCAACATTCCCCCGCGCCAGGATTAGCACCGCAGTGGTCAGAGACAGCGAGCACTTGCCGGCATCGGGGCGCGCGCGCCTTCGAAGAAACTGACCTAGTTTCCTGCGGTCATTTTCGACTGTGATGCGACGGCGCCCGGTGCGCCCGCCGAACTCAGTTATTCCGCCATCTGTTACAAAAGCTGCGCAGGGAGTGGTCGCGCCTTGCGCGTCGGACAAAACTTCTCTAATCTCTGGCTCACCATCATCGAGGTGATCCAGTCATGAACCGACTCGTTCGTTACGCTGCCTTCTTCCTTTGCCTGACGAGCAGCGCTTACGCGCAGCAGCAATCGCCGCTTCCGGATCTGCCGGCGGATATTCCGGCCAATGCAGTCATACGCATGGTCCTTACCGATAAAGCTCCCTCAGGCCAGGATGCCGTTTGGTTGTCGACCGACGGCGCCATACACGAATTTTTCCAATTCAACGATCGTGGCCGCGGTCCGAAGATTTACACCACCTATAAGCTCGACAAAGACGGACTGATCGCTTCTGAGCAATCTACCGGCGTCGATTACATGAAAAGTCCTGTCGAGGAACATTTCGCGCTGACTAACGGCACAGCTGTGTGGAAAAACCAAGCGGAAGATGAGCAGCAGCCGAACGCTGTGGGCAAGTTTTACATCGATCTCAACGGAGGCCCCGAATCCGGTGCCATCCTGGCGCGGGCGCTTTTGATTGCTCAGAACAGCGGAAAACAGCTCAATGTCCTGCCCAGCGGCTCGGCAAACATTCGGCGGCTCCAATCGGTTGCCGTCGAGGCCGGCGGGACAAAGCAGAACGTGACCCTCTATGAAGTCGACGGTCTCGCGTTTACGCCGTCTTATATCTGGCTTACCGACCATAACGACTTCTTCGCGAGCGTCTCGGGCAGCTGGTCCTCCCTTGTTCTGAAAGGCTTCGAATCCACCGCGGCAACTCTGTGGGCATCTCAGCAGAAATTCGAGAACGCGCGAGCCGCAGATTTGGCCAATAAGCTTACCCATAAGCCTTCGGGCAACCTGGTGATCCGCAACGTTTCCGTTTTTGACTCGCCAAGCAAGTCTGTGCTCGAAAACCAGCGCGTCACCGTCCGCGGAAACAAAATTCTCAGCATCGAAGCCGACCCAGGTACCCCTGTCGTTGCAGGGGCCACGGTGATCGACGGAAAGGGGCGGATGCTTTTGCCCGGGCTTTGGGACATGCATGCGCACCTCTACGAGGAGAACGCGTTCCTCGACATCGCCTCTGGCGTCACCACCGTGCGCGACCTGGGCAATCCGATCGAACATCTCACTACTTTGCGCAAGCAAATCGACGCCGGCGCGCAAATCGGTCCTCGCGTGGTGCCCGCTGGGTTCATTGACGGTCCCGGACCCTACGAAGGCCCAATCAAAGTTCTCGCCGCTACTCCAGAAGAAGCGCTGCAGCGCGTCGACCACTATGCCGACCTCGGATACGTGCAGATCAAGATCTACAGCTCGGTAAAACCCGAGCTGGTGCCGATCATCGCCGAGGAGGCTCATAAACGCGGCCTGCGAGTGAGTGGTCACGTGCCTGCCAACATGATTGCGGAGCAATTCGTGCGCGATGGCGCCGACGAAATCCAGCACATGAATTTCATCTTTTTGAACTTCATGCCGGATGTGAAAGAAACCCGAACGCCCGCACGTTTCATCGAGCCTGGCAAGCGTGGCGGAGACATCGATCTTAATTCACAACAGGTAAACGATTTCGTCGCCTTCCTGAATCAACACCACACCGTCATCGATCCGACCATGGGCGTTTGGGAAGTCACTTACCTGAGCCGGCCCGGCCAAATATCGGCGCTTGATGCTCCCATGTTTGATCGTCTGCCGACGCAGGTGCAGAGAGCCATCAAGGCTGGCGGTGAGGCTCTGCCCGCTTCAGACCCGCAGACCGACCGCCAGTACCGGGCTTCCTACGCGAACATGGTTCGGATGGTCAAAAAGCTGTACGACAACGGCATCCAGCTCGTTGCCGGCACAGACGCCGGAAGCGGCTACGCATTTCACCGTGAGTTAGAGATCTACGTTCAGGCGGGCATTCCCGCTCCGGAAGTTCTCCGCATGGCAACGCTCGAAGCCCCGACTGTCATGCACATGGACAAGGATTTCGGATCGATTGCGGCCGGCAAGTATGCAGACATGATTCTCGTCAACGGTGACCCCACAAAGAACACGACCATTTCGCGAAAAACATCGTTATCGGTTTCGCTCGTATGGAGGGCCGCTCGGTCGGCATCGTCGCGAATCAGCCTGCGTTTCTCGCCGGCGTGCTCGATATCAACGCGTCCGTGAAGGGCGCGCGCTTCGTCCGCTTCTGTGACGCTTTCAACATCCCCCTGATTACCTTCGAAGACGTGCCCGGCTTTCTTCCCGGCACGCAACAGGAGTGGGGCGGCATCATCAAGCACGGCGCGAAGCTTCTTTTCGCTTTCGCAGAAGCGACAGTGCCGAAAATTACTGTGATTACACGCAAAGCGTATGGCGGGGCATATTGCGTTATGGCGTCAAAGCACATTCGCACAGACATCAATTACGCCTGGCCCACCGCCGAAATCGCGGTGATGGGACCGGAAGGCGCGGTGAATATCGTTTACAGGCGCGAACTCGACAGCGCTCCGGAGGGCGAGCGCGAAAAACTGCGCGGTGAAAAAATCGAAGACTTTCGTGAGCGCTTCGCGAATCCCTACGTTGCCGCGGAACGCGGCTATATCGATGCGGTCATCGAGCCCGCCCAAACCCGCGCCAAACTCATCACCGCCCTCCGCTCCCTCGAAACCAAGCGCGACATCAATCCCAAGAAGAAACACGGCAACATTCCCCTCTGACACGCATCCTGCGGCATTCGGCAGGACCAGGGTGTAGAAGGCTTAGAAACGAGGAGGGAGCTTCGACCGAATCAAGGACCCCACCTGGTTCCAAACATTCGGGTCACATTCGATCTCTATATGGGGCTTCTCGAAGATGCTTGCAAAAAGCGGATAGCCATCGCACGTCAGTGCGTGCTCCTTGTAGCTCGACCTGAAATTCCCCAGAATCTCCGTGCGCGACGCGTCCTCGGCCCGAATCTCCGCGCGGCCATGAAGCAGCCCATCCGCCTGGTAGAAATTCGCTGCCTGCACAACGTTGGTCGGGATCATCGAATCGTCTTCGCCAAACTTCTGCACGCTGTCCACCTGAATCGTGAGCAGAACCGGTACTCCGTCTTTGCCCAGGCGCCGCGCTAGCGCCACCGCTTCCGACGCGCCCCAACTGTGTCCGTAAATCACAATTCGCGCGCCGCGTCTCTCCTCGGCGCTCAATTTGCCGTCTCCATTCGCGTCGAGCAAATGCAGCACGGCCGCATGCGCATCGTCGCCCCGGTGATTCTCAAACACTTCTACGTGAACCCCTGATGCATATTCCGCTTTCAGGATCGCTGCGAGTTGCACACCGCTGTGCACCATGTCGTCGCGTTTAATAAAACCACCTACGAAGCCGACCACGATTGCGGGCGAGTTTCTAGCGGCGGAAGGTTCTGGCACAGGACTAGGCGGGGCGGCTGGGGCAGGGCCGGACGACAGTAACAGGGCCGAGAAAAACAACAGAAAAACGCGCATCTGGCGAGATTCCAACCCGGATATTACCAAATCCGGCTTGAAATGGAGAGCGATAAAATATCGCCAGATCGAGTCCAACAACGAATGACCCAACGCGAAACGGGACTCAGTCGGCGGCAGACGTCGGTATGGGTTCCTTCCGCCGGCTAGACCAATCAGGCACTTCCGCCAGCTGCCGGGCTACGAATTCCTCCCGTGTATCGCGTTCCAGCACGCGCAGCACCTTCACTTTCAGCTGCGCGAACACCGTACGAACATCGGCCACTGCGTCGACAACTTCGAATCCATATTCGGTGCTGAGCCGGTCAAACTCGGCGAGCAGGGCGGCTTGATAGCTGCAGAAACTGTCATACATATTGTGACCGGGGAAAAGGTCCATCCCCGACTCCCAATAGTCGAAACCGCGCGAGAAGATCACGCGCGGCAGCAGCTCATTGATGCCGATTCGCATGTAGAAGACGGCGTCCGGCTTCAGCGCAACGCCAAAGATGTTCCGAATCCAGTCGCCATCCATTCCCCGGACCATGGCACGCGCCATCAACGAATAAATGTACCGGTCCGTCAGAACGATAAACCCTGCCCGCAGCGCCGGAACGATTTCGTTCTCCAGCCTGTCAACGAAGTCCGTCGCATAGAAAAGGCTCTGTGTCACGCGGCCGAGATTGTTGCCTTCCTTCGCGCGGCGAATGCCTTCGCCCGCCAAGGGAGAGCGGGTCATGCCCGTATCGAGAACCGCGTGGCCAAGTTCTTCCAGCCACGGCTTCAGAAGATTGATTTGCGTCGTACGCCCTGCTCCATCCGTTCCTTCGATTACGATCAGTTTGCCGGCGAGGTCCGAAAGCTTGATTCCCGGCAGCAATTTCCCATACGTCTGTCTCACGGCCGCACCCTCAAGTGTTTCGCCTCGTCCAAATGCGATCGAACCAAGTGGCGCACGTGAGCTTGCTGCGTTTCTACAGGTTGCGTGGCGTCGATGACGGTGAGCCCGAATTCAGGGATCATCTTTTCGTACTCCTCGATGATGCGCCCTTGAAAGAGACGAAAGCTCTCTTCAGGGTCGTCGCTCAATTCAAGATCCATTCCCGCCTCGTAATACTTGAATCCGTCGCGAGCGCCTACAAGTCGCGAAATTGCGGTCTCCAGCGGGACGCGGAAATAAAAAGCGATCGTCGGCTTCGCGGCGAACCCGTAAAGGCTGCGAACCCATTCGCGGTCCATGCCGCGAGCCACATCACGCGCGAATGCAGTGTAAACGTAACGGTCGCAAAGTACGATTGCTCCTGCGTTCAGCAGAGGCAAGATGCTCCGCTCTGTCCGGTCGGCAAAATCCGTGGAATGAATCAACGAGAAAGTCGCGGGCGTGAGCATCTTTTTCTTTTTTCCGAGTTTCGTCGTGTCCTTCACGAGTGGCGAAGAATTCCACTCGCTAAAGACGACGCCGTACCCTTTTGCTTCCAGCCATTTATGCAGCAGACTCAGTTGAGTGGATTTTCCCGAGCCGTCGATTCCTTCCACAATGAACAGACGGCCCGGATATTCGCGTGGCTCTCGTGCCTTGAGGGATGAAGTCGGTCCGCGAAGAGGTAGGAAAACTTCGAAGGGCCCGATGCGAACCCCAGGATTGATATCCAATCGGCTCCTTTTCTGTCGAGGCTACAGCCTTACTCCTGGAAAACTCCGGCTCAAGCCTCGCAAACCCCACCCGCATGAGCCCAGTTTTCGGTGCGGTTAGTGACGAAATAAAATCCTTGAATGCGGACATTGGCGCAGCCGCAAAGTTTGCGAATGTTGCCAAGTGTGAACTGCGGAGTACTAGAACCATCCACAGTTTCCACAGATACAAACTATTTGCGATAGACGTCCTCTTGACAGGGTTATATGATTTGCGTCTTCGCACTGAGTCAGAGTCCACCCCGGAGAGGTCTGAATGAGTCACGAAGGAGTCGTCGAACATTACCGCGGTGTGCTCTGCGGATACTGCCGCCAGCCTATCCCGTTGCCTGGAATTGTTGAGCGATTGACGACCCGAGATAGTGGTTTCCCCGCGCGCGGCGCCCACGTTTTCAACTTGCGCTGCAGAGCCTGTCAGAAGGAAAAGCCCTATCGCCGCGACGATATTGCGGAATTTCAAGGAACACCTCGGCCTCGCTTTACGAGAGCCAGCGCTCCTGGTCCTCTGCGTGAACACAAAATTGCTCGCGCCGCAAACGGCTAGTTCTTTAGCGTAACTTCTGGGTTTTCCCACTGATCTCCGCGCGTCGGCCTCTATGCACCCCGTGTTATATTTGGGCGGTGCCCCGGCCTCCTCGAACCTGATCAGACATCGCTGAAAAGCAAGTGCTGACCGAGGCTCGGACGCTTTGCCCACGAAAATCGAAGAGCAGAACAAAATAGGCGAACCTCGCACATCGCCCCACGATCCGGTTCTGCCGGCACTGCTCGGATTCATTCACATATATTGGTTGCGATTGACGTCCATCTCCGCGCTTCTCTTGGTTCCCTGCTTCTGGCATCGCGAAATTGAAGCAGCGGACCTCGGAAGCCATCTCTATAACGCCTGGCTGGTCCAACTGATTCACAGCAGAGAGGTGCATGGGTTGTGGATCGAACGTCGATGGAACAACGTCCTCTTCGACTATCTCCTAAGTGGTTTCGGTGCGCTCTTTGGACTGCACGCCGCGGAGCGAATCGCAGTTTCGCTGTGTGTGTTGATTTTCTTCTGGGGAATGTTCGCGCTTGTCGGCTCGGCGAGCCGGCGGGCGCCGTGGTATTTGGTGCCGGGCATGGCCGCGTTCGCCTATGGTTGGACCTTCGAAATGGGATTCTTCAACTACTATCTCGCGCTTGGGCTCGCATTCTTTGCTGTCGCGGTCTTCTGGGGTGGGAGAGGATGGGAACGCGCATTAGCGCTGGTCATCGCACCATTTGTGGTGTTGGCCCATCCATTGGGCCTGTTCTGGTTGATCGCTGCATGCGCATATCTGTGGTTCGCAAGCAGAATTTCTCCTCGCTACCACTTCCTGGTATTCCTCGCTGCTGCGGCCGCTTTGCTGTGTGTTCATCAATACCTCTGGTCTCACTATGTGGTCCAAAAGCAAGAGGATCCCGCTTACTGGTTCAATGGCGCGGATCAGTTGGTGGTATTCGGCCATCGATACCGAATAGTCGAGCGAGCTTTTCTCGTTCTTGTTCTGCTTGCGGTCGGCGCGGATGCTCTTCAGCGTCTCAGAAGAGGGCGGTTTGGGGCTGAGTACTTCATTTCCCTTCAGCTGTACGCGCTAATTTGTCTGGCGGTGGTCTTGCTTCCCGACGGCGTTCACGTTTCAGGTCATGTTGGTGCTATCGCCCTGCTGACATCCAGATTGACTTCGGTTTCGGCGGCCCTGCTTTTCTGCATACTCGGTGCATTGCGGCCCAGCAGATGGCATTTGGCGGCACTGGTGGCTATTGCCTGCACATTCTTTGTTTTCGTCTATCAAGACACCGCCTCCATTAACCGTATGGAAGAAAACGTGGTGCAACTCGTTCACACCCTGCCACCGAGTCAGCGTGTCATGGGAACGATCCTGCAACGCGACGATTCGCGCGTTCCGATACAGCACATCCTCGACCGCGCGTGCATCGGCTACTGCTTCAGCTACGGTAATTATGAGCCAGGCACCGCCATGTTTCGCGTTCGCGCAATGCCTGGCAATCCCTATGTGCTCAGCAACTATGATTTGGCCGTCGAAATGGAAGATGGAGACTACGAGGTGCAGCCCGAGGATCTTCCCGTGTATCAGGTGTACCAATGTTCCGAGTCGGGCGAACGCCTCTGCATCCATCCCCTGGAAGCAGGCGAGGACAACGATGACCTTGGCCTCCATCCGGCCGAGTAGGACGGTCCGCACGGGCTAGCGTTGGGGGAGCAATCCGAACACCATCACTCCCGTTGGCGTTCCGACGAAAACCTTGCCACCCGCAATCATGGGAACGATGAATTTATTGTCGAAGAACTGGTCGCGCTTTCCGGCCTGGTTGCTGTTGTAAAGCTCTAGCGCAAGGTTCGCAGCATCGAACGCGTGCAGCACTCCGCTCTGCGAATTCTCAACAGCCCAGACAATCGCGTTCGCTGTCCCATTCGCAGAGATGCTTGGAGTAGTCCCAGGATAATCAAATCGTGTTGATGTTTGAGAAGAAGGTGTTGTCGCAAGCATTGCATTCGTGATCGGGAATGCTTTCAGTTGACCCAGGTAGGCCCCGAAGTAAACCGTGCCGTCGAAATACGCTGGTGAAGCAAATTCGGCTCCGCCAAGTGCGTTCGGCAGCTCCTGATAGATGCTGTCGTTGCTAGGATTGAATTTCCCCATCGAGTCCCGATTCACGACGTAGATCACCTCATCCTTGCCGGCGCCGACTGCCAGATGCCGGACTTTCCCGCTGGAGTCGGCCACATCGGGCAGCAGCATCACTCCACCAGATCCAAGGTCTACGTCGCCATTCGATTCCGCAGCATTGTTGTGCATCGAGAAATAATCGTAGACGCTCAATCCGTTTTGAGTCGAGAGCCTGAGAAACGAATTGCCAAAATCGTGCCCCGACGGGAATCCGGTGGGACCAAGGATCGAATCGAACGTGCCATTGCCCGTCAGGAGATAAATATTACCCGCAGCGTCCGCCGCGGGCCCGTCACCGGTCATCCAGATCGCGCCTTCGCCGCCGTTGGGGGTCAAGCTGATGGTGGTGACGCGCTTGAGTGTCGTTTCGCTCATACCAATCACCCATCCGTTGTAGGGTTCATGATCGCAGTGGGAAGCCCATGTGGTGTAAATCACTCCGTTGGATAACAGCAGCGCCGCGCGATCTTCATACTGCTTGGCGTCGAAGATCACGTGACCCCGAATACTGTTAGGCCCACTTCCGGGAAAGCTGGCCATAATCGTCTGTGGGGGATTCAGGTCTTGTCCGGCGGTGATGTCGAGTGCGTGCAGCCGCTGGAAATAATGGCCGCCGCCATCCTTGGACATCGCAACGAGAAAGATTGTGCCGTGCGGACCGGCGTCCAAGTCGATGACGGGAGTGGCCGTAATGCCGATTTCCGGTTCAATCTGCTCGCAGTTCCGTTTGTCGCTCGGAGTTTCTTCCGCGGGAATGACGGACACACTCCAAAGCTGCTCGAACGTATCCGCATCGAACGCATAAGCGAGATCATGCTCAGTGACGACAAACAGAACATTGCGTTTCTTGCCGGATATGGTGAGATTCGAAACATAGAGCGGTTCCGCGTCGACTTTTCCCTGCACGTTGATAAACGCAAGACGCCCGAAACGACCCGAGTTCACATTCGTGGGCGTCAGGACTGCCTCGTAGAGATTTTGTCCCGTGCGCATGACGTCGTTGTGAAACGTCAGCACGTTGGGAGGAGGCGGGTCAGCCGGCGGGTCCGCCTTGCTCGTTGAACCAGACTCGGGATTCGGGTGGACAGTTCGCAAGCCTTTGCTGCAACTGCTGAGCTGCACGACGTACAACAGCAGCACAGCGAGTATGAGCACGCACCTCTCCACACTCATCGAGAGCTCCATCCTGGATTTTTGCTTCAGTGATTTCTTACTGACTGCGGCTGCCTGTAACTGTTGACCTCGCACAGACCAACGCTGGTTGGACGTATTGCATGTCTATTTGGATGCAGGACACTCTCAGCACAGGACTGTATTTCCAAGAGTTAGAAACTGTAAGAGACGGCTTATCCCGTTTCGGCCGTGGACTGTTCACTGCGCGGGATGCGCATCGAGGCGGGCTTGCGCTTATCGTTGAACCAGGACCACAGTCTCCAAACGAGCAGGGTGCCCACCAAGAAGGCGTACTCCAGGGGCTTGCGAACATTCGACTTCACGAGCCAATAGTAATGAATTACTCCTGCGATCGCGCTCAAATAGACGCCGCGGTGAAGCAGTTGCCAGCGTTTGCCTCCCAGACGGCGAATCCAGCCTGCCGTCGAAGTGATCGCCAAAGGAATCATAAGCACGAAACCGATAAATCCGACTGTAATGAACGGCCGTTTCGCCACATCCTGCAGCATGTCCGCCCAATTGAATGAGCGATCGACGCCCACCCAGGTGGAAAAATGCAGGCACGCATAGAAAAAAGCAAAGAGCCCCATCATGCGGCGGAACCGGATCAATTGTGGCAATTGCAAGATTTTCCGCAGAGGCGTGATGGCGAGCGTGATCACCAGAAACCGCAAAATCCAGTCGCCCGTGGCATGTTCAACGAATTCAACGGGGTTGAGACCAAGATCATTGTGGAACCCGCGCCATAGAAGTCCGGCGAACGGGAGCAGGCAGAGGACAAAAACGACAACCTTCGTCCACTTGCTCGTGAGAACAGGATTAAACAGTTTCTGCAGCATGGCTTAGTAGTATTTCTTCAAATCCATGCCGTTGTACATACTGGCAACTTGATCGCCGTATCCGTTGAAGATTTGCGTTGGAATGCGGGCAGAGAAGAAGCCGCCTCCGAGGCGCCGCTCGGTCTTTTGACTCCATCGCGGATGATCAACATTTGGATTCACGTTGGAATAGAAGCCGTACTCATGGGCATTCTGGATGTTCCACGTCGTCGGAGGCTGATCCTTCACGAAGCGAATTTTGACAAGCGACTTGATGCTCTTGAACCCATATTTCCAGGGTATGACCATCCGCACCGGTGCACCGTCTTGGTTCGGCAGCGTCTCTCCGTACATTCCCACACAGAGCAAGGCAAGCGGATTCATGGCTTCGTCCAGACGCAACCCTTCCACGTAAGGCAATTCGACGCCCGCCGAACCTCCTAGCGGCATTTGCCGGGGATCGTAATAGCTTTGGAACGCGACAAATCTCGCGGACGACTTCGGCTGGACCAGATTCGCGATGACATTAAACGAGTACCCTATCCAAGGCACCACGATCGACCATCCCTCAACACAGCGATGCCGATAGATGCGCTCTTCTAGTGGCGCCAGCTTCATGATCTCGTCGATCGCGAACTTGCGGGGCTTTTGCACTTCGCCTTCAACCGAGACGGTCCATGGCGAAGTAACAAAGTTCTGGGCGTTACGTGCAGGATCGCTCTTGTCGGTTCCAAACTCGTAGAAATTGTTGTAGTGCGTGACGTCTTTTTCCGCGGTTGCAGCCTCGGTGGTGCTTCCTACCCATTTCACGAAATTATCGATTTTTTGTGGAACCGAACCTGTCGACGGACCGGCGAACACACTCGGCAATCTTTTCCACGCAGCAGCGGCGCCATACGTGGCGAGAACGCCCAGCAGAAAGTTTCGTCGCCCCATGTAAAAGCCCTTCGGTGTTATGTCCCCGTATGTCAGTTCAGGCGTGCGCTTTACGACCAAGACGACCTCCTGCCGCCGCTGCTTCTCATGCACTCTATAATACGCGAGCCGCGCGGGATTGGATGTCTGCCCGTTTCTCAGCTCGGCAAAGCGATCCTATTTGGTGCTGGGGCGAAGGGGCTTACTGTCGCTGCAGTTCGTTCAGCAGAGCAACCCGGACGTGCTCCTGTTGCGAGGTGGACAGTTTGGCTCGGTCGGACGTGAGATAGAAAACGTCGATGGCCATCTGGCCTTCCGTTTCGATGATGGCGATCTCGATATTGCAGTTTTCGTGAGACAGAGTTGAACTGATGCGGTGTAGCAACCCCGGCTGATCCTGGGCAATTACTTCAATCAAAGTGCTCTGAGCCGAGCACAGATCATCAACGAGCACGCGGGGTGAGACTTTCACCTTGGGAGGCGCGCTCTTGTGCGAGCGCAGCCGGTCGCGAAGCATTCGCTCAAGATCACTTTTTCCGGTCAAGACGTCATGCAAGCTGCCCTTGAAACGCTCCCATTCCGGCAGGTTGAGCTCGAGGGTGCGGAACCGGTCGGTGAAATAGAAAGTGTCCACGACGGTGCCGGCCTGATTTGAGAACGCCGCAGCCTTTACGATGTTCATTCCCCAAGCCGCCAAAACGCCGGCCATTGTGGCAAAAAGAAATGGCCTGTCGGGCGTCACCAGGGTGAGTTCATACCAGTGTCGCCCTCGGGAGAGAGCGATCTGGACGGAGTCTTCGCCAAGATGGTTGGCCATCTCCATATGTCCGATAATTTCGCCTGCGGCATGCGTTCTCAGGTACCGGCGCGGCAAACCCTCGAGGAACCCCTCGAGTTTCCTGCCCGCCGCTGGAGCGAGGGTGCGAAGATGCGTCATGACCTCATCATCGACGCTCACGTGGAAGCGATCGTCCGCCGTCCGAGTGAAATAGTTGGCCGTTACAATATAGAGTTGCCAAATATTCTCGGCCTTCCATGGGGTTAGCGCTTCGGGATTCACGGCCTTGATATCGGCGTAGGTGAGCAAACACAGCATCTTCAAATGCTCTGGCGTCTCCACGCGCTCGGCGAACTGTCGCACGGTCTCCGGATCGAAGATGTCGCGTCTCAGTGCCGCGCTCATCTCAAGGTGACGCGCGATTAAGAAAACAACGCTGTCGCGATCGGGTGCATCCAGGTCGAGCCGTGCGAGACACTTCTGGGCAATCGCGACGCTTGCTTGCACATGATTGTCGGTTTTCGATGCTTTGCCGGTATCGTGCAGCAGCAGTGCGAGGTACAGCAAATCCGGCTGCTCGAGTTCGTCCAGCAACTCGCCATATCGCTGATCCCATTTCGATTGTGATTGCCGCAACAAATGCAGATTCTCGATCGCCACGAAGCTGTGTTCGTCCACTGTGAAACGATGGGAATAATCGCGAACCACCAAAGCGTCGATACCTGCGATTTCGGGAATCAGCAACGCGAGCAACCGCAGCGAGTGCATTTCGCGCAGAGCGTCAGCCGCATGCGTAGCAAGCAAGATTTCCTGCAGGTTATGCCAGAGCTCGACGCCGGACGGGGGATTGGCAGCCACGAACGGCAGGGCCTCTTCAATTTGTCTCTCCGCGACCGAGCTGAGCTTCAGTCCGTGGCGCGCCATGAAACGAAAGGCGCGCAAGATCAGCTCGGGTGATTGCAGTGCCTCAGGATCACGGAAAAACATCAGCCCGTCGACGATGTTGAACTCCACGTTTGAAAGGCGCGATCTGAGATGCTGGAATTGCCGGTATAGCGAAGGTCGCACCGATGGCGCTTCGTCCAAAAGGCGAGTGCTGGCGCGGTGAATGCCCCGGGCATGAGCGAAATAAATCCGCATCCACTCCGAAGCGTCAGACGCATCACTTCCAATCGTGCCGATTCTCAACGCCGCTGCCTCATCTTGTGCTTCCCAGGTAAGCGCGTTGTCATCGCGCGCGTGCCGAAAATGTAAAAAGCAGCGCGTGGAAATCAGAAATTGCAGCGCGGAATCGAATTGCCTGGTGGCTGGGTTTCCTTTGGAGTCTTCTTTCTGCGGCCAGCAGCGCCTTGCCTCCAGTTCCGAAATCAGTTCCAGCCAGCAAACCAAATTGTAGTCGCGCAGGCCTCCTGGACCTTCCTTTACATTGGGTTCGAGGTGAAAAACGGTTTCGCCGTATTTGAGATATCGTTCGCGCGCCAGCTCTGCCAGCCGCTGCACCATCAGTTTTGCTTCCTGCGAGACCAGTTTCGGAACTACGTCGTCGTGCAGCCGCCGGAAAACGGCCGAATCGCCCGCAAGATACCGGCAGTCCAGCAGAGAAATCGCGAACTCCAGATTATTCGGGTCGAAGCGTTCACACTCGGCCAGTGTCCGGGTGGCCGGGCTCAATTTCAAACGTAGATCCCACATATCCTGCGAGAATTCGCGAATGAGATCCTTATGACGTTTTTCACTGTCGCCGTTCGCATGCAGGAAAAGCAGATCTATGTCGGAATAGGGGAAGAGCCAGCGGCGTCCGAACCCCCCCAGCGCCACGAGCGCAAGATTCTTGACGCCGCCTTCCACGGAGGCAATCGATGCCTCCCACAGCCTCAGCGCAATGGATTCGACGAGCGTCGTCCGCCCGAGCAGCGCCTCGCGGCCATTGGAATTCAATCGAAAGTTGTCGCGGATCCGTGCAGACTCTGCGCTGTACAGTTCACGCAGTTCACGACCAAGGGACGCGTTCATCGGCTTGCCAGGTGGATTGAAATTACCGGCTCCGGTTTAGAAACACGCCGGAGCGCGCAACAATCTTATCATCGCTAGGCGCGTGCACTCGAATCGGAGCCGTTATTCCGACTGATTCCGGGCCGCTTTGATGCGGATCAATTCCGTCTCTGAACCGATGAATCCCCATGCGTTCCAGGCGTTCCCAGTAACCACTTGTTCAAAAAGTTCCTTCGGCCGATTCGGATCGCCGACATACAGGTGCCAGTTGCCAACGCCATAGGTGACTGTATCGAAGGCGAGTTCAGCCTCAAGATCGTTGGCGTCCTTTGGTTTTGGAACCATCACGTCGAGTTCCGATATCGAGCCCTGGAAAAAGTGCAGCAGCCGCAAATAGAAGCCGTAATGAGGCTGCGTATTTTTAATGTCCGGCGTGATCTTCGCGAGCGCTTGCACGGCATCGGTATCCCTGCCGGCTCTGCGCAGCGATGCATATAGCCAATTGGTCGAGTCGATGATGTCGTCATTGTTGGGCGCCAGACCAAGGGCTTTGCGGAACGCGTCGGCGGCTGGATCGAACTGCGCCTGAAAATAGTGCGCCAAGCCGAGATGATAGAAGCCGTCGATTTTTGTCGGGTCGAGGGAAGTGGCGCGCTCGAGGTCAGCCTGGGCCGCGGTAAAATCGCGCATGCCAAGTTCGCGATGACCGCGCTCGATCAGAAGGTCGGCGTTATCGGGCTGAGATTCGAGAGCCTTCGTGCACGTCTCGATAGCTTCGCGATATTGTCTGCGGCCCGCTTGCGCCTGCGAAAGAGCGACAGCGAGAATCGAATTCCGGGGATCCGCGGCGAGTTTAGATCGAGCGGCGATGACAGCTTGGTCGTCCTGCAACGCATACAGTTTGCGGCCGAGACCTGACGTGAGCTCCAGCGCGCCCTGGCTGGCGTCATTTGATTGACTCGACGCCCCAGATCCGGCCAACACAATCACAGCAACCGCGACTGCCGCGATATATCCAGCGTCTTTGGCCATATTCATTCGATGATTCCGGGGTTCGAGCCCGGCGCGAGTAGCAGGAATCGCGACGGCGGCTGGTGAGAGCCGCTTTCAAGCTCCCGGATTGTACATCTCAAAGTGGGTCAGGTTGATAGGCTCGACCCTGCAGTCGCCGAGGCAGGAATTCGTCTTTCTACGAAGCAACAGAAAGAGGCCGATGCTAAGGAGCAGCGCGCTCGATGGCTCGGGTGTGGATGACGGCACAGCCTCAATGGAATAGGTGCCAGACTTGTAGTCGTTGCTACCGGGGATGATGAGGCCGGGAACTTTGATCTTAGACGCACCATCTAGATTTCCAGAGCTTCCGCTCTTGATGGGAAACGGGAACACAAACTCGAGACCGTACGTTTTGATCCCTGAAGAGTCGAAGCAGATTGGTGTCGCGTTGATAAAAGGAAGCCCGCCACAGGGAGTATTGGACCAGGTGTCACCGGAGAGGGGACCGTTACCCGTGAGATCCACGTCGGTTATCGTCTTCGAAGTGAAATTCACATCGAATGTGCCATTGATGATGAACCCGTCTTTGAAAGTGACGTTGGTGACCGTGAACTTGTAGGTATCAGCCTTGGCAGAAGTGGCCAGAGCGCCGAAAATCGGCGTGGCCAAGAATGCGATCAGAAGGGCCTTTCTCATCATATCGGGACGCCTTCTTCTGGAACGAGCGCAAACCCCCGGAGCCAACCCGGCACGAAGGCTGCCGAATGCCGAGATTGGCAACAATGGACTTATTTCCGGCCACTATGCATGCAAATTCACACATTGTGCATCGTGATGCCCTAAGAGCTCAAAGACGGAGTGCCTGCCGAGACGGCGCCGCCATGAACCCTGTGGGTCCTGGTCATGGCATAATAAAAAGGCGGAGCAAAGGGCGGCTGCTCGCTGGCTCTACTTGGCTTACCCTCGGCTTTACTGAATCGTATTCGCGGGATAAATTTCGCTCCGATCAATTTGATTCTGGCGGCAAGATAACTCCGTGATTGGAAGAAGGAAAATTCGGCGGAAGCTGCGCGCGGCGCATCGGAAGCTGCGCGAACTGCGCATGATCGCGAAGGGACTCACTTCCACGCGTCATCCGCTCTTGGTGCATATCATTCCGATCCGGCGCTGCAATCTGGCCTGCACGTACTGCAACGAATTCGACGATTTTTCGAAGCCGGTGCCTCTAGAGGAAATGTTCCGGCGAATCGATCGGCTTGGCGCGATGGGTACCGCGATCATTACGATCAGTGGAGGCGAGCCACTGCTTCATCCCGAGCTTGACGCCATCATTCAGCGGATCCGCAAGAACGGAATCATCGCCGGTCTGATCACAAATGGCTACCTGCTTGTGCGGGAACGGATCGAGCGCCTGAATCGCGCGGGGCTAGAATACTTGCAGATCAGCATCGACAACGCGGTACCCGATGAGGTGTCCAAGAAAAGCCTGAAGGTTCTGGATCAGAAGCTGGAGCTCCTCGCCGAATACGCAGATTTTCACGTCAACATTAATTCGGTGCTGGGGAGCGGAATTGCGAATCCCGAAGACGCGTTGAAGGTGGCGCGCCGCGCAGTGGAGTTGGGCCTCACTTCAACTGTGGGACTCATTCATGACAGCAACGGTCAATTCCAGCCGCTGAACGACCACGAGCGCGGAATCTTCGAAGAGATTATGTCGCTCGGCAAGCGCTCCTTTTCGCGCGTAAATTATTTCCAGCACAACATCGCCGCTGGGCGCGAGAACAATTGGCGCTGCCGCGCCGGTTCTCGGTACCTCTACATCTGTGAGGACGGACTCGTTCACTATTGCTCGCAGCAACGTGGTTTCCCCGGCGTGCCGCTCGAGAAGTACGGCGAGGCGGATCTCCAGCGCGAGTTTCTCACCAAGAAAGGCTGCGCGCCGCGCTGCACGATTTCGTGCGTGCACCAGATTTCGACGGTCGACTTTTGGCGTGCGCCACAGACGATCGAGTCAGCGGGGCCCACTGCGTCGCCTGCTGCCTCCGCGTCTCCGGCCTTGGTGCAGCTAAGCAGTCCGAACGGACCACGATAGCAACTGGTGCTACCCGAGACCGACGCGGCGAAGCAAATCCCTGAACCTCGGATCGGAACGCAAGGGATCGGCCATCGGTTCAACGTTCAAAAAGATAAGATACTCCGTCCGTTCGTCGTAAGCCTTCTGGAGCCAGTCCAACGCCTTGCCGGTCTCCCCGAGTCCCGCGTAGATAGCCGTGAAGTAGATGGCGGGAACGTACTTACCTTTGCCGGCTTGCGACTTTAGATCCGCGAGGGATTTGAGCGCCGCCCCGCGATTTCCTGCAACAGCATAAGCGTGTCCCAAGGCCATCGTGCAAAAATCTATTCCTGAGCAGTTTTGCTGCATTTTCTGAAGCTCGGCGATCGCGTCAGCGTATAGGCCTTTCTGCAGCAACGATTGCGCGAGGTGGTAGTGGATCTGGAGAAAATTGGGCTCGACCTCAATGGCTTTCCTCGCTTCTTCAATTGCGCGGTCATATTGACGGGCGAAGTAGAAGGCCTGAATCCGGCTGGCGGGAATTACCGGCGACAGTGGGTCGAGGGAACGCGCTTTTTCGATCTCAGCCAGGGCTTCTTGATGGCGGCCTCGCGCCATCAAGAGAACGGAATGCCAGTGGCGAGCCGTGCCGTAGGAAGGATTAATAGCGAAGGCGCGCTGGTAGGCTCGCTCAGCGCCATCCAGATCATAGTCGTAACTCTGGCGCACGAGCGCAAGTGCCGCTTGAGCTTCGGCGGAGCCAGGGTCGAGCCGGATGGCTGTTTCAGCGGCTAGTTTGGCTTTTGGCATGGCCTGAAGCGGAGGAATTGCGGCGGTTGGAACCGCACTGAGAATCGAGTAAGAATCGGAAAGGCCCGCGTAGGCTAACGCGAAATTCGGCGATTTCCGAATGGCTTGCTCGAAATAATCGCTACTCTTTGCGAGCCCTTCCGGTGTGCGCGCACTCCAACTGACGAGGCCTCGAAGATATGAGTCGTAAGCATCGGGATCTACCTTGCTATTGTCAGAGAAGCGTTTTTGAACGCCGGCAGATAACGTAAGGCGAATTTCAGTGGCGACGTCTTGTGCGACTTCATTCTGAAGTGCAACAACGTCGTTGGCGTCGCGATTGTACGTTTCATCCCAACGGTGGGTTTGGTCGCTGGCGCGAATCAATTGGGCGTCAATGCGCAAGCGGTTTCCGTCGCGAAAGACGCTGCCCTCGAGCACGTAATCGACGTTCAACTGACGCCGGATGGCATCGATCGGCTCGTCTTTAACGATCGAAGCTGTGGTGTTTGCGATAACTCCGAGATGGTCCGGATCGAGCTGGCCGAGTTGCGTTTCCATCGCTTCCGTCAAACCTTGACAGAAGATGTCTTGCGCAGGATCGCGGCTCAAATTCCTAAACGGTCGAACAATCAACTTCGCGCTGCCAGAACGCTTCGGCGGGAAGAAATGAGCATAGACGTAAGAAGCAGCGGCTATTCCGACAAGTGCCAAAACGGCACGAACGAGGTATTTCGCCAGGACAGAGTCCGAAAGCGAGGTGGAAGCGTGAACCGCGGCTGGGGCGGGCAGGGCCTCGGATTGCGGTTGCGCAGCGGCCTCGACAGGTTCGCTCGCGTTGGCCGTTTCTGATGCTTGATCGACACCCGACGCATCCTCGGCGTCCGCAAGCATTCTCTGCCTCTGCTGCCACCACCTATCCAAGTCCGCCTTATAGGCGAAGACGGAACCCAGCTTCTCGTGCTGGTGACGCCGGACCGGCAACCCTTCTGTTTTTTCCCAACGCTGCACGGTTCTGACTTCGCGGTCCAAATAGGCGGCAATTTCCTTCCAGGAATCCAACCGATCGAAACCCTGCTGGTTCCTCGAGGGTGGTGAGGGGGCCTGACTCAAATCCAGATTCTCCGGGCAGGCAAAGTTGCGGGATTCTACTCCGGTTAGAATACCTCCTTCAATCACAACGTGCGGCCTGCCACCCCGTAATAGAACTTGATCGCGACAAAGTGCGACATTTGCTTTCCAGCAAGGTTAGTTCGCTTCTTGTCGCTTGCGAGCGAGAGCAGTTCTCCGTACCTTCCGCTCGATTCATCGCCAAGCATTTCGAGATCGTACTCAGGAGAACAAACATGAAAAGGGCTGTGGTGCTGGCGATCTTTGCAGCGGGCGCGCCGAATCTCGCGCACGGGGAGCGATCGCTGGTTGCGACAACGCTACGAGCGGTTCTGTGGGTCGTTTTCTGCGTCCTGGCGGCCGAGCTTGCCGGGTACCTGCTGCATAGCTTGCTCCACAGCGAAAAACTCCCCTGGCTCAGCCGGAGTCATATGGAGCATCATCTCGAACATTACGGCCCTCGGCGCCCAATGAGGCCGTCTGCGACCTACATTGACGCCACTGCGGAGAGATGGTCGATCGGCAACGTGGGTATGGAGTGGATCGTACCTTCCATTGTTGTGCTCGGCTCTTTCTTCGGCATATTCAGCGTAATCCGGCTTCCCTGGAGCTATCGCGTCTCGTTCATGGCGATCGCTCTGGCATGGTCTGCCTTCATGTTCAACTATTTGCATGATCGGATGCACGTGCTGGGATTCTGGATGGAGAAGAACCGGGTGTTCCGTCGCTGGTTTGTGGCGGCGCGACGCCTTCACGACATCCATCATCTTGGGGTCAACAACCACGGAAAAATGGACAGCAACTTCGGCATCGGATTCTCTTTCTTCGACCACGTCTTTGGAACGTTTCGCGGCAGGCTCGAATCACTCAATGAGGTTGGGATCTCCGTCGCCCAGCGGCGATATGCAATTCACTTGAGGAGGCCAGCGCATGTTTCCACTCGCAGCAGTTCGCATGAAACGGGTCCTATCGAAGATACTTGTCCGCAGACGTAGAAGGCCGGCAACGGACAAGCTGACCAGACCCAGAACCACTCAATCGAAGACCAGTCTTGCGTTGGCGGCTCTCTTACTTTCACTCCTGACCCTCGTCGGATGTGACCCCGCGTTCTCTATACACACGCTCTACGCGGACAAAGAAGACGTGGTGTTCGAGCCAAATCTGCTTGGGACCTGGGTAACCTCTGAAAATGGCGGCGACCCCGTAATAATCGAAAGAGGGGACTCCAAGGCGTATCAGATCCGCCTTCAAGTTGGCGACCGCACGTCTTCTGAAACTTCTTTTACGGCTTACCTTGTGAACGTCTCGGGTTACCTCTTTCTAGATGCCGTTGCAAACAGCTCGCAAAACTCGGCTCGGGATTCATTCGCCATCCCCGGCCACGTGATTGTCCGGATCTGGCTTACGAATGATTCTCTGCGTTTGGCATATCTCGATGAATCGGGAGTATCGGAGGGCGGACCAGCTGGGGGGACCCATATCGAGGCCTGTTGCGCAGTACTGACCGGTTCGACGCTGGATCTCAAGCGATTTGTGGTCGAACACGCAAACGACGACACGGTGTTCGATCAGAATGCCGACGAGATGCACCGACTCGCGAGCCGGTGAAGCCGCGGAGTGCAATGTGACCCTGGCGCGTGCTTACGTTTAGGCGACCGAAATGCGAATAATGGACTAAATTTTGTTGCAAGAGGGAATGGCTGAGAGTAGAAGTCACTAATCACGTTCGCACTGTCGGGTGAGAGTGCGTAACGATTGGGATTCCACACGGAGACGGGCAGCGGCCGCTTCGGCCGCAGGAAAATGAGCGGGCAACTCAAAGGGGAGGGTGTGCTATGCGGCTTCCAAAAATAGCTTTCCGTATGTTGTGCTGCGCGATGGTCAGCGCGGCGCTGGTATTCGTCGCTGCTCCCACAGACGCACAAGTAAATACCGTCAACGTAAGCGGAACGGTGCTCGATCCCCAGGGTCTCGCCGTGAAAGGCGCGCAGATTACGCTGAAGAATTTGGCTACCGGCGCCGAACGCGCGACTACAAGCGACGCGGATGGCCGCTACTCCATCATCGGCTTGCCGCCCGGCGCTTACTCGATGACGGTGCAGGCCGAGGGTTTTGCGCTGTTCACTAACTCTTCGATGACGCTCGCATTGGGCGCGACCGCTGAGTACAACCCTCAACTCTTGTTGAAGGCGTCGGGCCAGACGGTAAACGTGGAGGCGGCGCCGGAACTAGTGGATACGACAAAGACAGACGTGTCGACAACCGTGAACCAGATGCAGATCAACGACCTCCCTATCAACGGCCGCAACTACATCAACTTCACCTTGCTGGACTCGCAGGCTGCGCGCGACGCGGCTCCTCCGATTGGCGCCGCGCCAACGAGCGGGCTGAACTTTGGGGGACAACGCGCTCGTTCCAATGAAGTCTCCATCGATGGCGCTGACGCTGTGGACAAATCAGTCGGCGGTGTTCGTGCCACGGTTTCTCAGGAAGCCGTGCAGGAATTCCAGGTAATCACAAGCGATTACATGGCGGAATACGGCCGCGCCATGGGTGGCGTGGTGAACATCGTGACTAAGTCTGGTTCGAATGCAGTTCACGGGAACGTCTTCGGATTCCTGCGAAATGGCGCGATCCAGGCTCAGAACCCGTTCTCCGTGAGAGGGAGCTTCGATCCAAGCACGGATTCCGTGGATCTCGTGCCTGTGAAACAATCCTTCACCCGAGTTCAGGGCGGCGCGACCATCGGCGGTCCTATCCAGAAGGACAAAACTTTCTACTTTTTCTCTTACGAAATCATTCGCGCTCAGGCGACCGGCTTTACGAATATCGGCCAAAACAATTTTGGACTCGTTGCGGTACCGGGCGCGAGCGTATGTTCGGCACAGCCAGCACTGCTGCTCACTGGTCCGGCCAACAGCCCCACCTCGCAAGCAGGTTTTTATCCCACCTACATCGCGGCGGAAGGCGGATGCGCGAGTCCCGCCGCAGTCCCATTCATCGAAGGAGCGGCTTTGAGCGGTGCGGCCTCCGCTGTCGCCCTTTTCGGCAACACGGGAGCGCTTCCAGCACTGCTGAACTCGTTCCCCGAGGATGGAGCGGCCTGCGGCGGAGCACCATGCACGCTTCCTGCAAGCTTCCAGGGCCTCACTTCGCTGTTGGGAAATTTCCCAACCAAAGAAGGGACAAGCCTGTGGTCCGCGCGCCTGGACCACATCTGGAACAATCAGAATTCCTCCTTTGTTCGCGTCGGCGTTTCGCCATCCACGGACACGGGCATTGAGGTGAATGCACAAACCGAACCTTTTGGGCAGAACGCGGGAAATCGCACGTCTTATCAACAAACGCGCGATATTGACGTCATCGCACAGCACACGACCGCCATCACCAACAGCCTTTTCAATGAGGCGCGCTTCCAATTCGCCCGCCGAGGCCTTCACTATGGGTATTCCCCGCTGCCGGGTGGAGACGACCCAGGCGTGAACCTTACGGGCTTTGCCTTCTTCGGCCGGGAACCGTTTACCACCGAGGATCGCACAGAAAAGCGCTTCGAAGTCACGGACGACATATCCTGGACGAAGGGAAGCCACACCTTCAAATTTGGGGCTGATGGCAACTTCATCTTGCTGGGAACGAACGCGGCACAGATCTTCACTTTGAATTATGGTGGTGTCTATGATTTTGGCAGCCTCGGTGCCAGCATATTTGGCTTTCCGAGCCTTTTTCCGGAGTTTAACGCCGTCCAGGCATACGGATTGGGAATACCTGTCGACTACTACCAGGGTATCGGAAGCAGTAACCGCCCCTCCCAGGACAACAGCCTTGGCGTTTTTGCGCAGGACACTTGGAAATTGACTCGGAAGCTCACGCTGAATTATGGCGTGCGCTACGACATCGAATGGGCCCCGATATTCTCAGCAACGACGCAGCTGAACGCGACTGCTGAAAAGGCCCTGGGCATGATCCAGGGTATACCTCTCAATACGAAGAACGTTCAACCTCGAATTGGCTTGTCATGGGATCCCTGGGGAGATGGGAAAACAGTCATTCATGCCAGCTATGGCATCTTCTATGACAATCCCTCGATTGCATTGACGTTCCTCGCAAATGCATTCGATGGAGCCGAATCTTCGCTTCTTGAGACCGCCGGAGGCACGCCGTGTGTTCTCACGGCAGCCGGTTGCTCGCTGGACAATCCGCTGAACTTTGCCGCTTTGAACGGCACAAATATCTTTCAGGGATTGCTCACGGGCAATATCGCCGGCTGCTCCACCGCCACACCGTCGATGTGCTACGAGCCCAGCCAGCAGCGATTCAACCCGTTCCAGCCGAATTCGCTTTTCACCTCGCAGAATTTCCTCACCTATCCTGCCGCAAATCCGCCCTTCACGGCCGGGCCCGGCTATCCGCTTCCATTGCTCCCCTACACCATTCCAGTTACGAAGAATTTTAAGTACGCGTACGCGCAACAAGCGAACCTTACGGTCGAGCACGAGATAACCAAGGATTTGAAAATCAGTCTGGCCTACAACTACACGCATGGCGTTCATCTCGATCGCACCTTGAATCTGAATGTGACGAACCCTGGCACGCTCGTAGTCAACGACGCGAACGCCATCGCGGCGGGACTTGTCCCGCCGGGCACCGACCCTAGAATCGTCAGCGGTATCCCGATAGCCGCGGGGTGTCAGCCAACTCCCCTCGGCGGCAGTATCGACGTCATTGCTCCCGGAATTCTCGGAGTCGGCTTTCCCATTGGCGACACTACCTGCGGCCTTCCGGGTCCCGTTTCAGGAAACTCCGGGTTCATCGGAACGCCCGCAGTGTTCAACTATTTTCGTCCCTCGGGTCCAAATCCATCATTCGCAGGTCTCGTTCCCGGCGGATACGCGACTCTCGTAGGTTTGGCGCAGGCGGCTAATTTCCCGGTGGGAGTTATTTCTGGCGGCACTCCCGTCGAGGTGCCCTGGAGCGACGTGAATCCCCAAACTTCCACCGGAAATTCGCTTTACAACGCATTCACCCTCACGGTGACGAAGCGCTTTTCGAACGGCATTCAATTGCTCTCTGGTTGGACCTGGTCGCACACGATTGATGACTCCACCGATCTTTCCACCCTTCTCAACCCGCAAGACAACAGCAACCCAAATGGCGATCGCGGTAACTCCGATTTCGACCAGCGCCACCGATGGATCACCAGCGGAATTTTCCAGAGTCCCTATCACTCATCCGATTCGGGCTTGGCAAAGAAGATCCTGGCGGATTTCCTCATTGCACCAATCGTGGAAGTTTCGTCGGGGCGTCCCTACAACGTTTTGATTGGGTACGACACGAACCTCGACTTCGGCACGGCAACCACGCGGCCGTCGGTTCTTCCGGCGGGGGCGGCGGTACCGGCTGGCTTTCCTGCGGCGACCACTTCACCGTATATTAAGAATGCGGAATTCATCCTCCCTACAGAGTGTTTGGATAGCTCGCTCCAGTCCTTCGGTCCCTATTCGGCTGTCCCCTCACCGCCTGCCGGTTGCGTCGGCGACCTGGGCCGCAACGCGTTCGCCAAGCCCCTCTATTTCGACATTGACCTGCGCATACAGCGCACCATCCCTCTGAATGAACGAGTCAATCTTCAGGTGATTGCGGATGGATTCAACATGCTGAATCGCTTCAACGTAAGCGACGTCAACCCTGTATGCGATCCGACGGCCGGCCTGCCGACCTGTGCTGCAGGGCAGCCGACGGCGGCGTTTGACCCGCGCACGTTCCAGTTTGCGCTGAAGGTGAATTTCTAGATTCCGAGCCTTTGGTGGACTGGCCGAGCTGTTGCGGCGGTGTGATACCGTTGCGACGCCTTCAATTTCAGCTTCAAAACATCTTCTCCTTTCTTTCGCTTCGCGCTAGAGTGGCTACTGAAGTTGAAGGACCGAACTTCAATCCTGGGGGAACAAGATGGATGCAGTCGTGTGGGTCTTGGTCGCTGGAGCGCTGGTCGTTGTCACAGTAGGCATCGTGGTCTCGATTGTGCGGTCCTCTGGCAGGCGCGCAGAGCAACAATTGGCTGCCGCGCGACAGGAGATGCAAGCGTCGCTCGCCACGCAGAGCCAAACCTTTTCTTCGCAGATCAATCTCCTCATGCAGGGAATCACGCAGCAGCTAGGTCAAGTCCGCGGCGACCTGCAAAGCGGGATCCTCGATTCCGGCAGGCTCGCGGCGGACGTGCAGCGCGACGTTTCGAAGCAGCTTCAGTTCGCCACCGAGGCGGTGCGGCAAATCAGCCAACAGCTCGGCGCGGTTCAGAAGGCCGGGGACGACTTGACGAAGGCTTCTCACTTCTTGCAGCAGGTGCTGGGCGGAGCGAAATCGCGTGGCGCACTTGGCGAGGTCGGGCTTGAGCGCATGCTGGAGGACGCGCTCCCGCAAAAGAGCTACGAAATTCAGCACCGGTTCGCGACGGGAGACATCGTCGACGCCGTCGTGCACAGCGGAGATCGCTTGATTCCGATTGATTCGAAATTTCCCCTGGACGCATATCGAAGGATGACGGAAGAAGGCGACGGCGCCAGGCGAGAATTCGGTCAGGCGGTGCGCAAGCATGCTGACGTGATTGCATCAAAATACATCTTGCCCGGCGAGCAGACGCTCGATCTAGCTCTGATGTTCGTCCCATCGGAAGCGGTGTATTACGAAGTCTTGATGACCGAGGATGCGAAGAACGGTCGCCTCGACGCGTACTGCCGCGCCAAGTGCGTCGTTCCAGTTTCGCCCAACACGCTGTATGCGTATCTGACCTGCATTCTTATGGGCTTGCGAGGACTGCAGATCGAAGAAAACGCGCGCCGCCTTCAGAGCAACCTTGCGGGGCTTACCAAGCAGCTCGAAATGTTTGGCGATAATTTCGACAGGATACGCACGCACATTCGCCACGCGCAGCAAAGTTTTGATGAGGCGGACGGACGCCTGGATCGCATGCGCGATTCGCTGCACCAGATGTCGCAGGGACTGCTACCGGCAACAGAAGCAAAGGAGCTGGAATCGGCCTTGGCCGAATAGCCCCACTCGATCGGTTGCTACAGGAACGAATAGGCCGAAGCGAGAAGCGTGTGCAGCTCGCTTGGCGGCGTCCTGGAAAGAATCTGCTGAAGTTGAATGCGCATCTTCTCCGTCTTGCGCGGATGATGCGCCAGGCTCGCGGCCAATTTTCTCAAGCTCGGCTGCGTCTCCAGCGGCGCGAGCGGTTCGGCGAGTTCAAGAAACTGGCGAGCCATTTCGACGTTAGGCGTGGACCGCAGTTGCGCGTGAAAGGAAAAGTCGCCTGAGCTGACGGCCTCCACCCTGATTTGTGCCGTATTTTGGGCTCCTCCTCCTGTCGTGACCTCCTGTGAATCGCCCTTCTCAAAACGCAGCACCGCGGGCGTTTCATTCTCCACCACGGCACGCAAACGCTTTTCCGAGCCCGCCGCACGCAGGGTGAGACGGCTTTTCGCGCCCGTGATGAGCGGTGGATTCGGCGGTAAAAAATCGAAGGAAACGAACGCCGTGTTTGCCCGCTTCAATCCTGCAGCGGTTTTCAGCAAGATCGTCGCGGCACCGGGTGGCGTGTTTGGAGCCGCCGCAACCACAATGCATTCGGGAGATGATGCGATAACCAACGCAAATTGATCGTTGATCTGGACTCGGTTCTTTTCCGCAGCCCCTTCGAATCCGCCCCCGCAAATCCAGAAACGGTCATTCAGCGGAAGCACAGGCGAAACGGAGATTCCGGGCGCGTTGCGGTTTTCCGAGGGATTCTCAGCGGAAGCTCCAGCGACGTTACCGGGCGAATCGATGGCTGCTGCTATCGCCGAGGCGCCTGCTCGCGCGATGAGGTAAGCGCCGGTTTTGGGAACCGCGAAGACGGCGCGGCCGGTTGTATCCGATTCAATGTGATCACCATTGCCGAAATCGACGGTGACGTGTGGTGCCAGTTTGCCGTCCGCGCCAAGCGTCGCCAGAGTGGCAAGTTCACCCGCGACGATTTTGGGCGGCAGCACAATGGTGACGGTCCACGTGTTTGCCGCGGGCGTTTCCTGCATTTGCGCCCCGGCATTGCCGCAAGCGAAGGCTTCCAGAAAGCAGAGGGAAGCAAACGCAACAATCGAGCCGCGATTGCCAGGCCTAGTCATCAAGTCGGACGACGAACGTGGTGAACTGGTCCGAATCGTGCAATTGCCCCGCGAGCTGGCGCGCTGAATCTTCCCCGCTGAACCGGCCGACGCGCACCCGATAGAACAATCCGCTCGGGGAATCATACGTGACGATGCTCACGGGCGCGTAATTTACGTCCAGCTGCGTTTTCAATCGCTCAGCATTCTCCTGCCTCAGGAACGCGCCCACCTGCACACCGAAGAATCCAACCGTCGGATTCGGTCCCGCGATGATTTCCAGGCGGACCTGCGCAGTGCCCGGGCCGACCATGTCGATTGCTTTTGCAGCAGACTGAGATAGATCGATGATGCGGTTGCCGACGAAGGGACCGCGATCGTTGATGCGAACTTCTGTCTGTTTGCCATTTTGTAGATTGGTGACGCGCACGATGGCGTTGAATGGCAGAGTGCGATGCGCGGCCGTGAACTGGTGCATGTCGTAGATTTCGCCGTTCGAAGTGCGATGCCCGTCAAAGGGCACCCCATACCACGATGCGACGCCCTCCTCCACGTATTGGCCCGTGATAGGAGGCTGTCGTTCGGCGGCAGGAGGTGGTCCTGATGCAGAGCCGGGCTGAGCAGAAGGCTGTGCGACCTCCGTGCCCGCGCTCGGCGTAACCCCAGGAGGCTGAACGGAAATGGACGCGCCGTGGTGGCCGCAACCGCCGACAAAAAGCAGCCACAGGATGGCCGCCGCGAGAGCGCCAACCTTCGTCTGCTTTTGAGACAAGGTGGGACTGATTTGATCGGCTGGCAGACTCACGCAGCGTCCTGATTCGCGTCCTTCAGCATATTTTCGGTATTATAGACGCCGCATGTTGGTGCGGCGCGATTAAATCGCGCTCTGCAAGGATACCGATTGGAACTTTCACCGCGCACGCGCTGGAAAATCGACCGGCTCAAAGAACAATTCAGCAGCACATTCGGCGGCAGGCGAGAGGACGCACGCCCCAAATTGTGCCCGGCCTGCGGGACGCTGGTGGGCGCCAACGCAACGCGTTGCCATCAATGCGGCGCGAGCATGACGTTTTCGCTTGCCGCGGCTAGCAAATCCCTCAGCAAGCTGATGCCGGCTACTTCGCCCGCCACTTACGGCATCTTGACCTTGAGCTGCGTGATGTATGGCCTCAGCCTGCTCTGGACGATTCGACTCAATGGCCTTCAGGCACCTGCGGGCGGCGGCCTCGGCGCGCTATTCAGTTTCGGCGGCATTGATGGCCGCGTGCTCTTAAGATTGGGCGAGTCATTGCCTTTCGGACTCAATTTGCAGCAACCGTGGAGGTTTGTTACGGCCGTCTTCCTGCACGGCAGTATTCTGCATATCGCGTTCAATATGTGGGTGCTAATGGATATTGGGCCGCAGATCGAGGAGCTTTACGGTTCGCCTCGCTATGTTTTTATTTACGTACTGACTGGAATTGGCGGCTACGTCCTGAGCAGCTTCTTCGGGTACAACAGCGTTGGCGGCTCGGGAGCTTTGTTGGGCTTGATTGGACTGCTGCTCGCAATCACCACGGGCCGCCGAAGTGCGGGGATGCAGATGTTGCGCGCCGCGCTCATCCGGTGGCTCATTTACATTGCTGTTTTGGGCTTTATCTTCCGCGGCGGCACGGATAATCTGGCTCACCTGGGCGGACTGGTCACGGGTTTCCTGTTGGGAAAGGTCATGGCCGATCGCGCGCCGATTTCACCTGAGGAACGCAAACAAGCATACCTGCTCGGGTGGATCACAGCGCTTGTCGTTATCGCCAGTTTTGGGGCCATGGTGCTCTGGAATTTGCGCGCCTTTCGCGGCTGAACCTCACTGCTTCTCGCACTTAACTGGCCTGCATGAACTCCGCATTCGCCGGTATCGTGCCCACGTTTACCGATTTTGCATTCTCTCGCCGCGGTAGCCCGGCCTAGGATCGCCCAGGAGGCAAAAATCGATGATGTCTCATACGACCGCTGAAAAACCTTTTAAAGGTATTGGAATGGAGCGAGGCATCGCCCGCTGGTACGCATCTCTCACCAAGAAAGCGCTCGATGACTTCAAACGGGACGCGCGCCGCATGGCCGAAAGAATCCCGGCAGGCGGAAGGGTGCTGGAAGTTGCTCCCGGCCCCGGATACTTCGCCATCGAACTCGCCAAGCTTGGTCGCCATCAAGTCACCGGCCTGGACATCAGCAAGACTTTCGTCGAAATCGCGCGCTCGAATGCCGCTGAGGCCGGCGTAAACGTCGATTTCCGCCGAGGAAATGCCTCGGATATGCCTTTCGCGGCCGAAGCTTTCGATTTCATCTTCTGCCGGGCAGCGTTCAAAAATTTCAGCCAGCCGGTGCGCGCCCTGCAGGAGATGCACCGCGTCCTCAAACCAGGCGGCCAGGCCGTGATCATCGATCTGCGCCGGGACGCCTCGCAAGAATCGATCAATAGCGCCATCCAGAACATGCAGCTAAGTGCGGCGAACGCCTTCATCACCAAGCTTACATTTCGCTTCATGTTGCTGAAGCGGGCCTACACCGCGCGTGAGCTGGAAGACATGATCGTAAAAACCGATTTTCTCGCGGCCGAGATCGACGAAAATTTCATTGGCTTGGAAGTGTCGCTAAAGAAAGGCCGCGATGACGCGCCTGCGAAAACCGCAGCCCACGTCGGGAATAGCTGACATCATTGGCGTTCAGTTGAGCGGTTTTTGGTTGCGTTGATGCTCTATTCCGAAAGTGACCGGCCTTTGCAAGTGTGCTAGATTGACGGTTCGTTAATCAGCACTGCGAGAATGGATCTATCGCGATTCGAATGAACCGAACCCTTTTCCGGGCCGCTCTCCTGTTTCTCATCGCCGCCTCCGCAATTCCAATTAGCGCCCTTTCCTCACCGTCACCGTCTGACGCCCTTCTCGACGCGATGCAGCGCGAACTCAAACGGGCGACGGTTGCGCTCGCGAAATCCGATCCCGCTCCCTACTTCATCAGCTATTCGGTCCACGACATTACCGCCTATTCGGTGGGCGCCACCAGCGGCAGCCTCTTCATTTCTACAAAGGTCAATCGCCGACAGGCAGACGTGATGATGCGCGTCGGCTCGCCCGCCCTCGACAACACGCATAGCCAGAGCCGGCCCACAGGAATCACCTCCGGTACGCTCCCTCTCGGCGATGATGCGGACGCCACCGCGCGCGTTCTATGGCAGCTCACCGATCGCGAATACGAACAAGCCTCCGCCGCGTTTCTGCGCGTGAAAACGAACCAGGCCGTGCGCTCTGAGGAAGAGGACAAGTCGCCGGATTTTTCTCAGGATCAACCTGAAACTCACATCGATGGGACGCGCCCGAAACTAGCTTTCGATCAGAAAGTCTGGGAAGAGCGCGCCAGAAAAGTTTCGGCCGGTTTCTTGAAGTACCCCGACGTCTACAATTCCATTATTCTCCTTGAGTCGGACGCGAGCCGTTCCTATCTCACCACGAGCGAAGGCACAGCGCTCGTACGCCCTTCCGCCATCACGCGCCTAATCATTCAAGCCGAAACTCGCGCCGATGACGGTATGGACCTGATGCGAGTGGAATCCTTCGAGGCGCCATCTCTCGATTTGCTCCCCTCCGACGCCGAACTCAGCGCAAAAGTGACGAAGATGGCCACCGATCTGAAGGACTTGCGCGCCGCTCCGGCAGCAGAGCCGTATGCCGGACCCGCGCTGCTTTCGGGCCGTGCGGCCGCGGTCTTCTTTCACGAAGTGCTGGGCCATCGCCTGGAAGGGCACCGCCAGCGCGAAGAAACCGAAGGCCAGACGTTCACGAAAAAAGTGAACCAACTCGTGCTACCGAAATTTCTCACGGTCGTTGACGATCCCACCATGCGCGAGCTGAATGGCATCCAGCTAGCCGGCTTCTATGACTACGATGACGAAGGCGTTCCGGCGCAGCGTGTTACCGCCGTTGAAGACGGTATTCTTAAGAATTTTCTGATGTCGCGGATGCCCATCACGAATTTCAGTCACTCCAACGGCCACGGCCGCCGTCAGCCGGGCCTGATGCCTACCGGCCGCCAGGGCAATCTGATCGTCACATCGACAAATACGGTGAAGGATTCGGAGCTCCGTGAGAAGTTCGTAGAAGAAATCAAAAAGCAGAACAAGCCCTATGGACTCTACTTCGAGGATATTCAGGGCGGCTTCACGCTAACGCAGCGCGCTTTGCCGCAAGCCTTTCAAGTGATTCCGGTGATGGTTTGGCGCGTCTACCCCGACGGCCGTCCCGACGAACTTGTTCGTGGCGTGGACATCGTCGGTACGCCGTTGCTTTCGCTGAACAACATCATCGTCACCGGCGACACACAGCAAATCTTCAATGGCGTCTGCGGCGCCGAATCGGGTCAAGTTCCAGTTTCCGCGGCGGCTCCCGCGATGCTGTTCTCTGAAATCGAGGTTCAGAAGCGGCGCAAAGGCACGCAACGCCCGCCACTTCTGCCTGCTCCTACCCTTTAGGGTATCTGCGTCAAAAAACGCACGGAATCATGGTCGCAGCGAGCACGATCACGTCTCGGTTATTGGTCATTGTGAAGCTCTTCACGCGCTTCCCGGGGTCGAGCTGGAATTCATATGCGTAGAGGTTGAATGTCCGGTCGTCCTGCGAACCGTCAAAGTAGTCGCGATAAGGCATCGCCACCGCCACGATTTCGCCGGGAAAATTCTGGGGGGCGAACCAATCGCTGAAATTCTGCGTGAACGATGTCGTGGTTCCGTCAGTGTATGTGACCGTCACGGTTTCCGTTTGGCTGCCTTGGACGCCCGTCGCCAGCAACAGCAGCGCACTGTAATGCCCGCGAGGCAAATTGACGGGAGAGCCGGTGGCGCTCACGCCATCGGGCTCGTTCGCCGGACCGAAATTGAATTGGAATAGATCGAGCACCCGCGATTTCGTCAGTGCGTTTGCCGAATACGCCGCACCACCGCCGTCAAGCCCGCCCGATGACGAAAACGTGGTGCCATCCGTGTAAATTCCGGCCACATTGAAAGCCGAAGAGAGATTCACCGGCTGCCCCAGACCACCGAATCCCGTGGCCGCGCTCACTTCCAGCGTGATCGTCGCCGTCTGTACAATGTGGCCAGACTTCCCCGTGACGGTCACGGAGAACGGCCCCGTCTGGCTCAGGATGAACGCGCTGAAATAGAGCGTTGTTCCCGTGGCGCTCCGCTGCGGCTTGAAATATCCAAACACGCCGTCGGGCAGGCCGGAGACCGAGAATTCGACCTTGCCCGTAAATCCGTTGATCGGTGTGATACTGATGGCTCCGTTCGTCGTCGAACGTTGGTTGATGAAGACGCTCCCGGGTGCGGTGATCGAGAATCCCGGTAGAGACAGCGTCACGAAAACCGTATGAGTGAGGCCGCCGCTCGTCCCCGTCACTGCGATCAGGAAATTGCCGCCGGGTGTCAGGTCAGTCGTCGAAACCGTGAGCGTCGCGGACGGGCTCGACGTCGTGAGAGTCGACGCACTCAGCGTTGCCGTTACGCCGGTGGGCGAGCCCACCGCCACCACAGCCAGGCTCACGTCCGCGTCGAATCCATCCAGCGCGTCCAAACTTATCGTTGAGATTCCGGTACTGCCTTGCGTCACAGGCAACGTGGTCGGCGATGCCGCAAGTTCGAAATTCGCTCCTGTTGGCGCCGGACCGAGCGCATTTAACAGGCCGGAACCATTGGGCGATCCCCATCCCGTCACGAGATCGTAGCCCGTCACATCTGTAAACAGGTCCGGGCTGCCGCCGTTGAAATTGTTTCCCACCGTGATGTCATGGAAGGCGTTTGCATAGTTCGGCGTTTGCCCCAACGCATAAATCGTCGGATTCAGAAACCCAATCAAATTTCCGTCAGCCTGTTCGTTTGCCAGCGACAGAAAACCCGCCCAGCGCGGCGCAGAAAGACTCGTGCCTCCGACTCCAATGAAGCATCCGCCGTTGGAACACCAAAAATTATCCGTGTTGGCTTCGGCGGCGACGTCGGGGATATTTCGCAAGGTCGTCGAACCCTGGTTCGCGGCGTTGATCACCGCCACCTGATACGACGGAATCGTCAGGCCGTTTGTGCTAAAACCGCCGCCGCTCCCAACCCAGCCTGTTTCCGATTGCCATGTTCCCCCCGGCCCGTTTGTCGTCAAATCCGTTCCCCCTGCTGCGGTGATGTACGGATCGTCCGTTGGGTAAAAGATGCAGCCATTCAAGTTACTGAAGTTGGCGCAGTCCGTCGGATCGCCATAGTAGGCGCCTCCGTCACCTGACGCCACGAACAGATTTTGACCTTGCGCGGCGAACTCCATGAAAATGGGTTCGTCCGATGCCGGATCTGGCGGCAAAAATCCGAATGAGCAGCTCAGGCTTTTTGCAACGTCATCGGTGGCCATTTGGTTGAACATGTCGGTGTCGTCGCTTCCTTCATAGACGATCACCGCCGAAAGTCCCGGCGCCATCGAAATTGATTGTTGGATGTCGATGACCTCTTCGCCGTCATCGCAGCCCGCCCCGCAGATCCCTGTAACACCGTCGAGCAGCACGTTGACGATGGGAACATTCAGCGGCTGGCCCACGAAGCTGAAATAGGCTTGCACGTCGCTGAGGTTGTAAGGACCGAACTCAAAAAGGCCTACCGCTTGCCCCGCACCTGTCAGCGTTGTCCCCGGCGCATATGCCGCTCTCATGTCGCTTCCGAGGAAAAATCCGTCTGGTCCCGATCCGGTCTGATTGGTTTTCGTCACTTCACCTTTTTTCGCGTATCGCAGCCCCATGGGGCGCGGCGGCTCAAAATTGTTCAAGCCCGAAACTCCTTGAATCGGTACGCCTGCATCAACCGAGGGTTCCTGATCCGGCGCAAAGAAAGTGCGGTTTTCTGTCGGGTGGTGGTAGGTTTTCATCGACACGTGAAACGCGCTCTCGATCTGACTCACGGTCCCGCTCACGTCCAAGACCAGCCTGTTTGGTGCCAGGTTCGTCACCGTGAGGCCGTACGACTTCGCGAAAGCGATCGCCTTTTGGTAATCGTCGGCGGTCGGACCAAACTGTTCGGTGAATTGCCGAACTGACAAAAAATGGCGGTATTGCGCACTCGACGGATCGTATAAATTCTGCAAGAGCGCCTGCAGCGCCTCTGTGTTTCGCAATTTCAGCGTCAAGGCCAAATTCATCGTCTCAGTTTCCGGTAGCTTGCCCGCCACGCGAGCCCCAGGGAACGCGGCCAGTTTCGTCGGTAGCACTTGGCGCTGCTGCGCGGAGGCCTGCGGAACGGCCAGCAGCGACGCCACCATGCAAATCACCAAAAGAAAATACATTACGGGCAGAAGAGTTCGCTTGGAGTTCATCGTGATTCTCCTCGACGCTTCGGATTGCAGGCCCCGCTGTGGTAGTCGGTGGTCGGGGCGCAGGTACGACACTACGGGTATATATAGAATGTCAACATCCGGGAGTGTTATCTTTTTCTTCCCGCGAAGCTAACTGCAGCAGAAGTACTTGGATCGACTTGTTCGCTCTCACTAAATGTCATGGAGAGCTCGCCATAGTGAACAGCGGTTCTACTTCTGGGGGAGAGTGACAGAAACTGTCGTCTCAACATCAACCGGGTCGCCATTTAAGGTTGTGGGCTGGTATTTCCATTGCCGCACTGCCTCAATTGCGGGCCCAGTGAGCATTGGATCCCCGCTGACCACGTCGACCTGCTCAACATTTCCTTCGCCGTCGATCAGGATACGCAGAAGCACCACCCCCGTCGCATGGACATCGGGCGGCAGCACTGGATCGACGCTGTGAATTAGTTTTGGTCGCTGGACAGCACCGCCGATTCGGATACGCGCGGGCCTCACACCAGGTACTTTGTACAATGTCGCCCAGTTCAGCACTCGAAATGCACCGCCGATGTAAGCGTAGAGACCTGGAACAGTATCCTTTCCCCGGTTATGCGTGGGGATTAATACCTCATAGAGCGTGAGCGGAATTTTTGCACTTCGCTGCAACGCGGTCATATTTGCACGCCCGAACGGAGATGCGCCGAACACCGTCACGGATACATCCTTGGGCTTGGCGGCGGCAGCAGTGCGCAAGCTGCGCGTTAGCACATCTTGAAAGCTATCCCATGACTCTTTGTACTTCGGCGCAAGCTTGGGACCCAGGTCGTCACCGAATGTAGAAGTAAACCAGTCCGACTTATCTGGAATCTTCAAATCGCTGACCAGATCCTCAAACCGTTTCAACTTGCCATCCTTCGCCGATTCGAGAATTGCGCCGATCTGCGATTTCAGGCCGTCGGCTGAATTAGCTACTGAGAGCTGCGTTTCCTGAGCGCTGCCGAAGACATTCGGAAGTGGTGCAAATACCATCCAAAACAGTAGCACGGCACCTGGAATCCTACCGGTGAGTGCGCGGGCATTCAAGTTCTTCACACTCCGATTACGATTGGTTCAGTTTCTTGCGTGCAGAGACAAAAAGTGTCGCTGCCAGTATCAGGAACAATAGCACCCCTAACCATACTGCCTTATGCAATGGGAAATGATTTTCCGCAAAGCCCGTGAACAATTTAGCGGGCCATGGCAAATGAAGCGCCGCGACCAGCCAACCCGGCAAGTGCTTGCTTAGCTCAGGATCCTGAAACAAGTTCAGGACAATCGCCAGCAAGCCAAAGACACCGCCGGCCGCGATCAACCCGCTGGCGTACAGTGAGCCCGGGCTGACTTCGCTCTCTGCCTCGCTCTTCCTCTCCATGCCTTGTTCTGCGAGCCAGCGCACCACTCCTCCCCCAAACATCGCCAGCGTTGTCGCAATCGAAAGGTATGACCCTACCGCAAATGGCAGCGACCGCACTCCCAGCAATTCCACCGCAATCACTAGAAACACACCCAGAAAGACCAGCCGCCAGGGCAGCCGCTGATTCAATATTCCGCTAATGACTGTCGCCATCAGTCGCGCTTGCGGTGCGGGCGCCTGTTCGCTCCCGATGCCTTGTACCCACTGAATTTCGATTTCCTGCGTGTCCGGGTCGTACAAGTATTTCCCGTCAGGGACCACGTGAGATCCCAGTGCGTTCACCAGGACGTAGTTCTTTCCCTGATACGGATAGTTGTCCTGCTGACGCTCGACCCCCGCGGGCAAATCCCGGATATCCAGCGCAATCTTCGTGGGTTTGTACTGCGCCAGGCCAAAATTCATCAGGATGAGCGTCAACCCAATCGCCAGCGACGACACCATCACGCCAATCAACAGCCCGATCTGCTGCCACATCGGCGTCGCGCCAACCAAAAATCCCGTTTTCAAGTCCTGCGACGTTGCACCCGCAATTGCCGACGCGATGCACACCAGCCCGCCAATCGTCAGCGCCAGCACCGCATACGAGTTTGCGGTCCAATGCACGAAGAGAAACACTGCGCACGTCGCCATCAACGTCGCAATCGTCATACCGCTAATCGGATTCGACGAATTGCCGATTAGCCCGCTGATACGCGACGCCACTGTGACAAACAGGAACCCGAACACGATCACAAACGCCGCTGCGATCAGATTCGAAAAAAGCCCGGTCTGCGCACCCGGCACCGGTTTGAACGTCAGAAAGAACCAGATCATCACCAGGATCGCCGCGGAGCCCACGACCACAAACCGCATCGAAAGATCTCGCTCGGTCCGCTTCACGCCATCGAGGGCTGTCTGCTTCGCGCGCACGTCTTTCAGCCCTGCACTCAGCGCCGAAAAAATCGTTGGTAGCGTCTTGATCAACGTAATCAATCCAGATGCCGCCACCGCTCCCGCTCCCATCGGACGGATGTACGTGGACCAAAGCTGGTCCGGCGTCATCTGCGGAATCGGAATCGTGCTGGGATAAAGCGCGGCGTTCGGCGAAAGCGAACCAAAGAACTTAATCGCTGGCATGATCACCAGCCAGGACATCACACCGCCCGCAAACAGCAGCCCCGCCACGCGCGGCCCGATGATATAGCCCACGCCGAGATATTCCGAAGTGACTGCCGCCCGAATCGAAGCTCCCGGCAGCCATTGCGGCTGGTAGTCAGGCTGGCCGGTCCATAGGCCCAGCGTGTTCATGCAGAAGGTGTAGACGCCGCCGATGCCCAGCCCCCAGAACACACGCCCCGCAAACGATCCGCCGCGTTCGCCTGCTACCAGCACGTCAGCGCACGCGGTTCCCTCAGGGAAGGTCAAGTTTCCGTGCTCTTTCACGATCAGTTGCCGCCTAAGCGGAATCATGAACAGCACGCCCAGCCAGCCCCCCATCAGCGCCAGCAGGAAAATCCGCCAATACTCTGTGTTGAGCGAAAATCCCAGAAAAATCAGCGCTGGCATGGTAAAAATCACGCCCGCTGCTGCGGATTCGCCCGCCGAACCCGTCGTCTGCACGATGTTGTTTTCGAGGATGGTCGAACGGCCAAACGCGCGCAGAATGCTGATCGACAGCACCGCAATCGGAATCGACGCCGATACCGTCAGGCCGGCGCGCAATCCTACGTAAACGGACACCGCGCCAAACAATATCCCGAACAGTGCACCCAAAATCACAGCGCGCAGACTAAATTCCTTGAGGTTCTCTTCTCCGCTAACATACGGACGAAATTCGCCCGGTGGCGCGGTCGAACTCCAGGCTTTGGTTGCCACTCTCGTTTCTGGCTGCTCGGCCATCGCCTCACCTCACGCCCGGCCAATTTGGCCGAGCCAGGGCGGGCACGGTAGCACCAGACGGAAGGTCAGGCAAGTTGGAAGCAGGACGAGTAGCTACTCATCATTGACAGAAACGAATGATTCAAGTAGCGTTCGCCTCAATTCACTGCTTGTAAATCGTGCGTCCAGGTGTCATTGGTCGCGCGTGGACGCCGATTAGTCAGCATAGTTTCGGACGAGGGGCGCTATGACGAAACCCGTACGCTTGATGACGTGTCTCCTGCTCCTTGTAATAGCCGCTCCCTGTGTTTCCTCTCTGGCGCCCGCCATCGATGAATGGCTGCCCATCGATCCCGCCGACCTCGCCCTTAAAGACAATCCCAAGGCCACCGGCGCCGACGCCATGATTCTGTATCGGGACAGCACGATCGACGCCCAACTGTCCTCTGACGTTGAATACATCCGAATCAAGATTTTCACACAGGCTGGAACCAAGAATGGCGACGTGGAACTGCAGTTTTTGAAAGGTTTTGACGAGATTCGAGATATCCGCGCGCGCACGATTCGGACCGATGGCAGCATCGTCAACTTCGAAGGCAAGCCGTTCGATAAAACCGTGGTGAAGGTTTCGGGGGTAAAGTACCTCGCGAAAGCGTTCACACTTCCGGATGTACAACCCGGGTGCATCATCGAATACCGCTATCGCGACCAGTACGATCCCAGGCTTTACATCAACACTGAATGGACACTTCAGCGCGGCCTTTTCACCCGCTTCGCTCGATTTGCAATCAAGCCGGACCCGAACTCCAGGCTCCCTCTGTATTTTCGCTCTTTTCATCTTCCGAGCACTATTGCTCCGCAAAAGCAGTCGAATGGCTGGTACGCGCTCGAAGTGAGCGATCTTCCCGGCATCGACGAAGAAGAGTTCATGCCCCCGGAGAAGTCTCTCCAGTCTCGCGTGGAGTTTTATTACCGGGACGCAAACGAGTCGGAGAAAGAGACGACCGATGACTTCTGGAAGCGCATCGGAAAAATCTGGAATGAGAACCTAGAACGCTACATCGACAAGAAAGGCATCCTCGCATCCGAGGTGGCCCGCACCGTATCCCCGGACGATGCACCCGAAGTGAAAATGCGCAAACTCTACGCGCGCGTCCTGCAGATTCGCAACTTGAGCATGGAGGAATCCAAGTCCGAAAAAGAAGAGAAAAACGAGAAACTGAAACTGAATACGAGCGTTGAGGACGTCTTGAAGCGTGGCTATGGAGGTTCCCGCCAAATCAATTACACCTACATCGGCTTGCTTCGCACTGCGGGGTTCGACGCATCTCCCGTTTCCGTGACCGCACGCACCGGCGACCAATTCAGACCCGGCATGCGGGATACGAACCAGCTCGATGCCGATCTCGTATGGGTCCATACGGCCGCCAAAGACTATTTTCTCGATCCCGGCGCCCGCTACTATCCGTTCGGTTCTATCCCCTGGATCGAGTCTTCGGCTTCGGGCATTCGAATTACGAAAGACGGTGCCGTTATGATTCAAACTCCCGATTTGCCCTCTACGCAATGCATCATCCTCCGCAATGCTGAACTTACTCTCGACGACGAGGGAGCGGAAACCGGCAAGCTTCAGGTTGACTTCACCAATGAAGCCGGCGCCATGCGCCGTCATGACGATCGCGAAGAGGATGAAGTTGGCCGTAAGAAATCGCTTGAGGATGAGATTAAAGGGTGGCTGCCCACTGGATCGACCTTCGAAGTCAGCGCCATCACTAATTGGGACAACATCGACCAGCCTCTCCACGTCGAAGGCGTTGTAAAGGTCCCGGGCATCGCCACATCCGCCGGCCGCCGCCTTCTTTTTCCGGCGGAAATATTTCAGGCGACGCAGGCAAAAGGGTTTCAGTCGGAAAAGCGCGTGAATGCCATTTGGTTCAATTATCCGTTTGAAGAAACAGACGATCTGAAAGTGCGAGTCCCACTCGGATATAAGCCGGATTCCGTGCCTCCGGTTGCATCGTTAAAACCTGGAGCGGTCGTCACGTACGACCTGTCCGTTCAGCCTGCCAACGACCAGGTCGAGATCAAGAGACATCTGATGATCAATGCCACCTACTTCGCTCCAAAGGCCTATCCGACATTCCGAACATTCTTCGGCTCGGTGAAAACGAATGATGAAGCACAAATTGTTCTCCAGTCGGCTGCTTCTGGGAAGAACAACTAGGCGGCTTGGCCTCTTTGCGGCATTCATCGCCACGGCCCTTTTCTGGTCTGCGCGGCACGCGCACGCAGACTCTGCGCCGGATTGGCTGCGCATGGTCGCACTGCAGAAAATCGGCGACTACGACAAAGACACCGTAGCCGTCATTCTGCTCGATGAGCGCCAAACCACCGTCAAGGAAAACGGTGACATCGAGACTCGTTATCGCCGTGCCATAAAGCTGCTTCGGCCCCAGGCCCGCGACGAGTATGGCGTCGTCAGAGTTCCCTTCGATAACCAGACCAAGATCACCTCGCTTAAAGCTTGGACCATTACCAGCGACAATCACGAAATGGAACTCAAGGAAAAGGATGCCGCGGAAGTTGGCCTCTCAACCTTCGAAGTCTTCAGCGATCAACGCGAGAAAATTCTCGAGTTTGCAGAAGCCAATCCTGGCAGCGTTGTCGGCTACGAATATGTTCAAAAACACCGTCCGTTCGTATTTGAAGACAACTGGTGGTTTCAGGACGTCGTCCCAGTGCAGACCGCGCGCTTTTCGCTCCAACTCCCCGCCGGCTGGCAATTCTCCGCGTTTTGGATGAACCATCCCGAGCAGAAACCCCAAGAAACCGCGCCGAATCTCAATACCTGGGAGCTCAAAGATGTACCTGCTGTGGAAGTAGAGCCGGTTATGCCGCCATGGGAGGCAATCCGCGGACGCCTCGGTCTGAAGTACTTCCCCCGCGACCCGGCCATGCGCACCAAGACCCCCGAGTCGTGGAAAGACTTGGGCTTGTGGTACGACGGTTTGTCTCGCGCCAGCCTGGCGTCTTCCCCAGACATCAAGAAGAAAGCGGCTGAGCTGACCTCCGGAATTTCAGACCCACTCGGGAAGATTAGAGCTCTCACGCAATATCTTCAGGAGCAAATCCGCTACGTTGCTATCGAAATCGGCATCGGCGGCTATCAGCCGCATCCCGCCGCGGATGTCTTCGCCCATCAGTACGGCGACTGCAAAGACAAGGCCACCCTTCTTTCTTCGATGCTCAAAGAGATCGGGATTCAATCCTATTACCTCACCATTGATACAGATCGCGGAATCGTTCGTCCCGACTATCCTTCGATGCGCTTTGATCACGTTATCTTGGCCATTCGTCTCGATGACACTATTCCCACCGCCTCGCTATACGCCACTCTGAAAGATCCCAAAATCGGCACTCTCCTCCTCTTCGACCCCACCAACCCATACGTCCCGCTCGGCTACTTGCCCTCGTATCTCCAAGACACGTACGCCATGGTAGTCACTCCCGACGGCGGAACTCTGATCAAAACTCCGCTGTTGCCTCCGGCCACGAATCGACTGCTGCGCACCGCCAAGTTGGAACTCAGCCCGCAAGGGAATCTCACTGGAGACGTACAAGAAACGCGCTGGGGCGGCCCGGCAGCTCTGGAACGTCAGCAACTCCTCGATGCGCCGCCCTCAAAGCGGCAGAAGGTGCTCGAAGACTTCGTCAGCAATTTCTTCAATACGTTTCTTCTCACCGGCGCCACCGTGGGGAACCTCGAGAAATATGACGACAATCTCATCCTCGACTACAAATTTGTGGTGCAAGGGTACGCGAAGACCGCCGGCAATCTGCTTATCGTGCGCCCCCGGGTAATCGGCAGCAAGGGCAGCGCGGCCATTTACGAAGGCCAACACGGCAAGCCACGCAAATATCCCATCGAATTTACCGAGGCCACGCGCCAGGACGACGTTTTCGATATCACGCTGCCAGCTGGCTACGTAGTGGACGAGCTGCCTCAGCCCATTCAGGCCCAGTGCGACTACGCAACCTATAAAAGTGAAATAAAGGTCGACGGTAGCACGTTGCACTACAAGCGCACCTATGAAGTGAAGGACATCTACGTCCCAACGGAAAAATTGCCCGAGGTGCGCGACTTCTTCCGCCAGGTCGCTGCCGACGAGCACTCCAGCGCCATCCTCCGCCGTACGCAATAGGCGTGAACGCACTCTGATCCTAGAAGGTGATCGCAACGAGAACACCCTTTCGAGTTCACTTTTCTTTCACCCTCGGACACAGAAAAGAGGCCCAGCAAATCGAATGAAGGGCCGCGAGCTGGGAGTGCAAGGCGCGCGGGGCGTAGCGGCGGGCGCCGTCGGCTAGTCGCGCTAGCTCGGCCGGCGTAACCACCGAGGAGTACAAATCGCCGCGCAGCGCGTAGGAGTAGTCGCGGTAAACGGGCGTGGCGGCACCGGCCAAATCGAGAAGGCAATCCCAAAAACTTCGCCGCCGCAGCAGTCGCCTCTTGCTTGTCTCCTGGCGGCAAAACCGAATCGAGCGCGACGCCGGTGACCCACTCGATTCGAGAAAAATATCGGTGCAGCCCTGCGGACGAAAAGAGCGCGAAGGATCGGCATCGGGATAGGCGCCAAGAACTTGTTCGAGCGTCAGCGCGTCCGCGTCGAATCCCTGCCACCAATATCGATACGAGTGGTAAACGAGAGTGCCGGAGCGCAGGATCTGCTGAATCCGCAGCGCGTCCTTTCCAGTAACGCTCAGCACCATATCGACGAGCTCCGTGCCGCGAAATTCTTGCTGCACCAGCGGCCGCATGCTGACGTATTCCGCTTCTTCTTCGGTGTACTTGACGCGAATGATTTCAGGAATCACGAATAGCGACCGCACTTCGAAATTAGATTGGCAGCGCAGCGAGAGCGATGTCAGCCGCCACGGCCTTCGACGATGATGCCGCGCAGGGCCGCCTCCAAATCTGGATAGCGGAATTTGAATCCCGAGAGAAGGAGCTTTTCGGGGGTCACGCGTGTGCTGGCGAGCAACATCTCGTCCGCCATTTCGCCAAGCGCAAGGCGCAGCATGAATGCTGGCGCTGGAAAAAGCGCGGGACGCCGCAGCGCGCTCGCAAGGCCGCGCGTGAACTCCGAGTTTTGCACGGGATTTGGGGCAACGATATTCACGGGGCCGGCTAACTCATCTCCCGCAAGCGCCACCCGAATGGCACCAACGACGTCGTCGAGCGCGATCCAGGACATCCACTGGCGGCCGCTGCCGAGCCTGCCGCCCGCACCGATTTTGAAAGGTGTGAGCATTTTCGGGAGCGCGCCTCCGCGCACGGAGAGGATGATGCCGAAGCGCAGCAAGACCGTGCGGAGTCCGATTTGCTGCGCGCGCAGGGATTCCGCTTCCCAATCCCGCACGAGCTGAGCCAGGAAATCGCGGCCGTTCGAACTAGCTTCGGTGAGAACCTCATCGCCGCGGCTGCCATAATAGCCGATCGCAGATGCGGCCAGAAAAACGCGAGGCTTCTGTTGCAACTTCCCGAGGGCGTCAATCAGAACGCGCGTCGAGCCGAGGCGGCTCCCGCGCAGGATGCGCTTGCGGCTGTTGGTCCAGCGGCCCTCAGCAACGCTGGCGCCACTCAGATGGAGGACAGCGTCTGCGCCTTCAAGTGCTGCGAGGTCAATGACGGCTGCGTTCGGATCCCACGCCACATCACCGGCGGCCGGTGTTTTGCCCGGACGCACGAGACGCCCGACGGTGTGGCCGTCCGCGCGTAAGGCCTCCGCCGCGCCAGAGCCGACAAGTCCCGAAGCGCCACTGATGAGGATGCGCATGCAACCGATTGTCAGCCTATGCTGAGCGGGGGAGGTGGGTCAAGGAATCGCACTTCGTCAGTGATTTCGTACCATTCAGCGGGAACATCTCAAGTTCGGAGATGCGACCGCAAGAAAAACATGCTTCTGGCGGCGTTCGGAGCACGGCGGGTTACAATGGTGCCCGAAAGACGCGCTCGGCGAGTTCGAAGTCGGGGGATGCGAATGAATCGTCGCAGACTGCAAAGAACCTTCATTCTGATCGCTACTTTTGTTTGTCTTTTTGTTGCCTCAGCAGCTCTTCCCGCAGCACTTGGCTCCGGGCAAAGCCAGATCACGATCGCGAATCAGCCTGCATCTGAAGGTCGCCCTATTACTCCAGCGGGGTCGTTGATTGGCGACGCCACGACGGGCTTGACGGCGGTTGGCTCATTGCCGGTGACGTTCGTGCGATCCCCGGATCATTCAGCAAAAGATGGCGGAGGCCGGTTTCTCGTCGCTGTAAACAGCGGGTACGGAATCCAATTCAGCTCTTCGACAAATGAGGGCCAGCAATCGCTGACCGTGATTGATCTCGAGATGCGCCCATCGCCAAAAGCTATCCAAAACGTGTACTTCCCGTCGCCACAGAGTGCGAATATCGGGGCTGTTTTCGCGCCGCAGGCAGCGCCTGACGGGTCGTATACATTGTACGTTTCTGGCGGCTACGAAAATAAAGTCTGGATTTTTCGGTTCAACCCAAAAAACGGCGAGCCGATTTCGCCCGCGTCGCCGGGGCCAGACACGAAAGTGACTGCACCATTCATTTCGGTGGCGGGGATGACATCACGCGCTGGCTCGCCTAGGTTTCAGAATGGCGTCGAACCAGTATACCCGAGTGGACTCGCCATCAGCCCTGACGGCGAGACGCTATTTGTAGCGAACAATCTGGGAGATAGCCTCGGCATCATCCAGAATCTTCGATTCGAACGCCGGCTGCGCCGTGTGGATCTCGGCGATGGGAAGACAGGTCACTTTGTTTATCCCTATGGAGTTGTTGCGTTGGCGAAGCCCGGCGAGCGCCAGGCGGAGAAGGTCTACATATCGTGCTGGGCGACGGGAACCGTCGCGGTGAAGGATGTGCCGAACGGCGAGTCGGATTCGCCAGTCAGACTTATTCCAGTTGGGCGGCATCCCACCGAGATGACTTTCAATGCCGCGCGCACGCGGCTCTATGTGGCGAACTCGAACGCCGATACTGTTTCGGTGATCGATACGGCGCGCGACAGCGTCGTTGAAACGATCAGCGTCCGGCTTGAAGAAAAGACATTGTTGGGCAGTTCGCCTGAAGGACTTGCGCTGAGCCCCGACGGCTCGACTCTGTATGTCGCGAATGCCCATAGCAATGCGGTAGCGGTAGTCGCGCTCTCAACCGCGGCGATGGGAAACGCGAATCACTCCGGGACGCAGAAAAAGGATGCAGACGACAAAGACGACGAACGAAGGCGCGCTGTCCTGGATCGCAGCGTGGTGCGCGGCTTCATTCCCGTGGGCCAATATCCTTCGGCGATCGCGCTGGCGAACGGAAACCTGATCGTCGGAAACGGAAAGGGAACAGGATTCGCGAATTCGTCGCTGCTTGTGGACAACTCGGGCTTTGCACCCAATACCGCGAATGATCGATTTCCGGCCGGGCGCGGCGGACACAAGAGTGCGGGCGGGGAATACGATGTGGCGCTCATCGCGGGAAATTATTCGCTGATTGCTGAGCCGGATGCCCACGCATTGGCCGAATTCACCAACCAGGTGATGCGCAATGACGGGTTAATGGGAGCGCCCAACGCACAGCTTTTTGGCGGCACGACGTCGCCGATCCATCATGTGATTTACATCATTCGCGAAAATCGCACGTACGACCAGGTTTTTGGCGACGTGGGCCAATCGGGCGACGGAACTCATGCCGACGGTGACCCGTCGCTGGCGATTTTTGGCGCTGGTGAAGGCGCCCAACAGCCGGGTGGACCGCCGCAGAACATCACCCCGAACGCTCACGCTCTGACCCAGCGATTCGGATTGCTAGACCGGTTTTTCGTGAACTCAGAAGCGAGTCCCGACGGCCATAATTGGACCGACGCCGCCTTTTCCACCGATTACGTGGACAAGGCGTTTCGGTGGAATTATTCGGGACGCGGGCGCACCTACGATTTTGAAGGCGAGAATCGCATGCCCGATATTGAGCCGCGCAAAGGCGAGCCACCGATCATCCCCGTGCCAGCGACGAACGACCAGATTCTGGCCTATATGAGGCAATTTGTTCCTTATATGAACAGTGCGCGGGATATCGGCGAGCCGGAGACTCTATACCTCTGGGACGATGCTGCCCGGGCTAACATGAGCTATCGAACCTTCGGTGAATTCATGGGCACGATTTCGCAATCGGAAATTGATGCCTTTAACGCGAATCACGAGCGCGACTACCCTGATCTCTCGACAACCGCGATCGCATTTGCTTCGAAGAAAGCACTCGAAAATCATTCCAGCACGGCCTATCGCGCCTTCGATCTTTACACGCCGGACTCGATGACTGTGGATTCCTATCGCGCGGCGAAGGCTGCGGGCAGTTCGGGCGATCCGTTGGTATCGCCGGCAAATTCTGAGGCTCCATTCAGGGGTTATTCGCGCATCGCCGTGTTTCTCTCGGAATTTCGCAGCTACGTGGACGCGCTAAATAAAGGGCAGGGCGAAACGCTTCCGGCTTTTTCCATCGTCTGCCTTCCAAATGACCACACGAATGGCATGCGTCCCCATATGCCCACACCGCAGTTCTACGTTGCTGACAATGACTACGCGCTGGGCCTGCTGGTTCAGGAGGTATCCTCCAGCCCGTACTGGAAGGACACCGCGATATTCGTCATTGAGGACGACGCGCAGGACGGCGCCGATCATGTGGACGCTCACCGTTCTCCGGGGCTGGTGATCAGTGCCTATAACCGTCCCGGCGCACTTGTGCACCACTTTCACAACACAGTGAGCATGGTTCGCACGATCGAGTTGCTCCTGGGAATGCCGTCGATGAATCAGCTGGACGCGGCGGCGGCGCCGATCGACATTTTTCAGTCGCAGCCGGATCTTCGCCCTTATAAGGCGTTGCTTCCAGATGTAGCGATGAAGAATCTGCTGGTACAGCCTTCGGCCGACCGCGAAACCGCGCACTGGATTCGCGAAAGCCAGCAGCAAGACTTCGCATCGGAGGACATGGCAAACCCGCAAATCCTGAACCGCATTATTTGGTTTTCAGTGCGCGGCGGAGCCGCGACGTATCCGCCGATCGCGAGGCTGGCAGCTTTCGACGTTATGCACACAGTCAGCGAGGAAGAATCCGCCGAGCAAGTAGATCTGAATCGCCTGATGAAGGATGCGCTGGCAAAACGCACTGGGAAGGCCCGCGGCACCCGTGCTGAGGAGGAGCGCTAAGGGGTAAAATGAGGTGAAATGCGCGTTCGTGTTCTGTTCTTCGGCCAACTCAAGGAGATTGTGGGCACACCTGAGGATAATGTCGATTTATCTGACGGCTCGCGAGTCGAAGACGTTTTCGAACGTTACGGCAGGCGCTTCCCACGACTCGCAGAATTTCGTCCGTCTATTGCCGCATCCGTGAACCAGGAATATGCCGACTGGCGCGCACCCCTCGCAGCTGATGATGAGGTGGCCTTCCTGCCGCCGGTCAGTGGTGGCGAACAAAGCGCTGTCGCGGCAGATGTCTGCCGGCTGGTTCGAGAGCCGATCGATTCGCGGTCATTGATCGAGAATCTCAAGGCTCCGGAAGATGGTGCGCTGGTAGTTTTCGACGGATTCGTGCGCAACAATTTCAAGGGTGAACGCACGCTGTATCTCGAATACGAGGCTTACGAGCCGATGGCGCTCGCGAAGATGGGCGAGATTGCCGCTCATGTTCGGGCCAATTTTCCGATTCACAGGTGTGCGCTCGTGCACCGGCTCGGCCGGCTCGAAATCGGCGAGACCAGCGTTTTGATTGCCGTTACGGCTGCTCACCGGGGCGCGGCTTTTGACGCCTGCCGTTATGCGATCGATGCGCTGAAACGCGGCGTTCCAATCTGGAAAAAGGAGTTCTTCGTCGGCGGCGCGGTTTGGACCGAGGGTGCCACGCCATCTCAGCAAGCCATTTCCGCTCCGGACTCATCTACTCACTAGATGAAGAGCTTGGGAGCGGCTTCGCGAGTTCCGATTGCAGGAGTGCTTGTCTGCATTACGACGTTGGGTGGTTCGATCAGCGCTCAGGATCAGCGCCGCTCAGGCGCGATTCAGGTTCAAACAAACCTCGTGAATATTCTTGCGAGCGTGATCGATGCAAATGGCCGGCCGGTGGCGAACCTCACACAAGATCGGTTTGCGTTGACCGAGGAGGGCCAGGCACAGCGGATCGAGCGCTTCGAAGCCCAGACAAACCGGCCGCTGGACATCATCCTTATGGTGGACGCCAGCGCGAGCACATTCAAGGATTTGAAATTCGAGGACGAAGCAGCCGCCCAGTTCATCCACAAGGTGGTTCGCCCGGATGACCGGCTCGCCGTTTTCGAGTTCGACGAAGACGTCACCGAGTTGGAGGATTTTTCAAACGACGTGCCGAAGCTTCAGGCAGGCGTTCGCCGAATTTCTCCGGGCGCGGGCACATCGATTTACGACGCACTCGTGCTTGGGTCGCGTGCCATTCGGAGACGCCCGCAGGGCAGGCGCCGAGCCATGATTCTGGTGACCGACGCCGGCGAAACGACCAGCGTGGCACATTTTGAAGACGCCCGGCGTGCGGCGATCGTGTCCGAGGCGCTCCTCTATACCATCGTGATTCGTCCTGTAAAAAACGAAAACGGCCGCAATACGGCAGGCGAGCATGCGCTCATTACGATCACAGACTGCACGGGCGGAGCAATGTTCATACTCGATGATTTGAATCAGATCGATTCAATGTTTGATGAAATCGACCGCGAGCTTCGCACGCAATATTTGTTGGGGTACTATCCCAATCCGATTCCGCCTGCGGGCAGTTACCGCCATGTGGACGTGAAAGTGAGCACCGGCGACCTGGTTCGGTTCCGAAAGGGTTATTTCACTGTGGCAGCGCCGAAGTAGCCGCCTCGGACGCAGGCGACTTCTGGAGTTCGATGAGCAGAGATGAATGATTTTCTCGCAATTGCCGTGGATGCTGCCCGCGAGGCGGGAACGATGTTGCGCGCGGCATTCGATCGCCCGAAGACAATCTCGTACAAGGGCGAGGTCGACATCGTTACCGAATCGGACAAGCGTTCCGAGTCGATCATTCTCTCGAAACTTCGCAGCCACTTTCCGGACCATGCCATCGTTGCGGAAGAAGGCGGCCGCGGCGCTGCTGCAGGAGCGAAATACTGTTGGCACGTGGATCCGCTCGACGGCACCACGAACTTCGCGCATTCCTATCCCTGCTTTGCGGTTTCGATCGGGCTTGTCGAAGATGGCCAGCCACTGGTTGGAGTTGTGTTGAATCCCATGACGAATGAGCTGTTCACCGCGATTCGTCGCCAAGGAGCTTATCTCGACGGCAAGCAAATCCACGTCTCGCCGATCGAGAAGCTAGCGACTAGCCTTGTTTCCACCGGTTTTCCCACACACCAGCGTGCCAATAATCGGAATATTCATTACTACTGGGAATTCACGATGCGATCGCACGGTGTGCGGCGCGACGGCTCCGCCGCTCTTGATCTCTGCTCTGTAGCCTGCGGGCGCTTCGACGGATTCTGGGAATTTGGCCTGCATTCGTGGGATACGGCTGCGGGAGCGCTGATTGTGAAAGAGGCCGGAGGAATCGTGACCGATCTCGCGGGCGAGCCATACCGGCCCAGTGAATCGAGCATCCTGGCCACAAATGGCCACATTCACGAAGAGATGAAGCGCGTGGCTGCAGACATCACTGAGCACCCCACAGCAGCTCCGCTATAGCTTCCTAAGCATTGCTCTTTGGCCCACGGCGTCGGCTTGTCTCCTTTCATTGCCCCCAATCGCTGTGCTAGCTTGCGAGCACGCCCCTCTCATGCGAGCCGTCGACATCATCCGCAAGAAGCGCGATGGCGCTGAACTCGCCCGCGGCGAAGTCGAATTCCTGGTTCGCGGCGCCACCCACGGATCCATTCCCGATTACCAGCTGGCGGCATTCCTGATGGCCGTGGTGTGGCGGGGAATGACCAGTGCAGAACTTGCGGCGCTCACCGAAGCGATGCTGCACTCAGGCGAAGTCTTGGATTTTTCCTCACTGCGCGGCGCGAAGGTGGACAAACACTCCACCGGCGGTGTCGGAGACAAAACCTCGCTAATCGTGGCGCCAGTTGTCGCTGCAGCGGGAATCGACGTGCCATTGGGTCATCGGCCGGTCTTTGTTCCCATGATCAGCGGCCGCGGGCTGGGACATACAGGCGGGACGTTGGACAAGCTGGAATCGATCCCCGGCTTCAACGTCAACCTGTCGCTAGTGGAATTTCGCAGCGTTCTCGAAAAATGCAGATGCGCACTGATAGGGCAGACGCCTGAAATCGCGCCCGCGGACAAGAAGCTTTACGCCCTGCGCGACGTCACGGCGACCGTCGAAAGCCCGCATCTGATTTGCGCGTCTATCATGAGCAAGAAGCTGGCTGAGGGAATCGACGCCCTCGTGCTCGACGTGAAAACGGGCGACGGCGCCTTCATGAAGAAGCAACCGGACGCGGAATATCTCGCGCAATTGATGGTGGAAACCGGCACGCGCATGGGCAAGAAAGTCGTCGCGCTGATTACCGATATGGATCAGCCGCTCGGACGCAAAATCGGCAACGCACTCGAAGTAGACGAATCCCTGGATATTTTGCACGGTGGCGGACCACCCGATCTTCGCGAATTGTGCGTCGAGCTCTCCGCATGGATGCTCGTTCTTGCGGGCCGCGTGGCCAATCTAGGCGACGGCCGCGCGCTCGCCGCTGAAATGATTGCAACAGGACGCGCTCGTGATACATTCCGCGAGGTCATTCGCGCGCAGGGCGGCAACCCAGCCGTCGTCGACGACCCTAGCCTTCTCCCGCGGGCCAAAAATCTGGCAAAGTTGAAAGCGCAACGCGCGGGGTTCGTCAGCGGAATTCGTAGCGAGCGGGTGGGCGTAGCGAGCATGCTGCTGGGCGCGGGCCGCGAGAAAAAAGAGGATTTGATCGATGCGGCTGCCGGCATCGTGCTCGAGAAGAAGCTGGGCGAGCCGGTTGAAGCCGGAGCGACGTTATGCACGGTTCTTTACAACTCAGACGCGAGGCTGGCGGACGCTGTAGATATACTGTCGGCAAGCTTCGAAATTGCGGATGCGCCGCCGCAGGCGCCACCGCTCGTTCGCAAAGTAATCGGGACTTGATAGATGCGCGGCTCATCAGGAGAACAATCCGCTAAATGCACCGCCTGACGGGCATTCTGGGCATGCTGACGATGATGGGCCTGGCATTTCTTTTCTCCACAAACCGCCGGGCGATCCGCTACAAAACGGTGGCCTGGGGCCTCGGACTGCAAATCGCGTTTGCGTTTATGGTGCTGCGATGGGACGCAGGAAGGAACGCGTTTCAGTGGCTGGCCAATAAGGTGAACTGGTTTCTCAGCTTTGCGTCGTACGGCGCGACGTTTGTTTTTGGGCCGCTGGGCAAAAACATGCCGCCGTGGGGCGTAGTCTTTGCGTTTCAGGTGTTACCCGGAATCATTTTCATCGCAGCGGTTTTTGCGTTGCTCTACTACCTTGGGATCATGCAGATCATCGTGCGTGGCGCGGCCATTGTGATGACAAAGCTGATGGCCGCAAGTGGTGCGGAATCACTGGATGTTGCCGCAAGTATCTTCATGGGGCAAACAGAAGCGCCGCTCACGATTCGTCCCTATCTTCCGGACCTGACGCAATCGGAGCTGATGACGGTGATGACCGCCGGCATGGCCCACGTTTCGGGTGGGATCATGGTCGCGTATATCGCGTATGGCATTAAGACCGAGCACCTGCTGACCGCGGTGATTATGACGGCGCCGGGAACGATTTTGCTGTCGAAGATGCTCGTGCCGGAAACGGAGAAGCCACTAACAGCAGGAAAAGTCGAAATGGCACACATGGAGCGCGACACGAATGCGCTTGCCGCCATCGCGCGTGGCACGACAGACGGCCTGAATCTCGCCATCAATGTTGCCGCCATGCTGATTTCTTTTATCGCGCTGATTTACTTGGTGGATGGAATCTTTGGGGCCGTACACGCGCATGCTGCATGGTTTCCTGCAAGTTTGGAACAAATATTCGGCTGGGTTCTCTCGCCAATTGCCTGGCTCATAGGAATTCCATGGCATGACGCCCCGGCGGTCGGAAATCTACTCGGCCTTCGCATGGTGACGAACGAGCTGATCGCGTTTCAGCGCCTGGGGCCTATGGGCGCGTCCGGGCAGCTCGATCCCCGGTCTTTCACGATTGCCACGTTTGCTTTGTGTGGGTTCGCGAACCTGAGCTCAATCGGTATTCAGATTGGCGGTATCGGAGCCCTTGCGCCGAACCGCAAACCCGATCTCGCACGGCTCGGTATTCGCGCCATGCTCGCCGGCACCATGGCGAACCTGATGTCTGCCTCGATTGTTGGAATCATGCTGAAATGACCCGGGCCGGAGGGAAGACTGCGCCGCCCGAAGGCGACTCCGAATTCGTTCGGGCAGAGCGAGCCTCAAAATTTATCCTCGCGAAAACAAGCCTTCGGCCGAAAATCGGCGTCGTGCTCGGGTCGGGCCTGGGCGCATTCGCCGACCAACTTTCGCATGCGAGGCGCATCCCGTACGCGAACATTCCGCACTTTCCCCACTCGACCGCCGTAGGCCACGCGGGTAGCCTGGTGATCGGCGAATCCGGCGGCGTCGCGGTGGCCGCCATGCAGGGCCGCGTTCATCTTTACGAAGGCTATTCGGCACGCGAGGCTGCGTTCCCGATGCGGGTTCTGGGTCGGTTGGGAATTCGCGCCGCGATTCTTACGAACGCGGCAGGTGGCATCAATCTCGAATTTAATCAGGGCGCGCTGGTCGTCATTCGCGATCACATCAACTTGCAGGGAACGAATCCGCTTGTCGGGTCAAACGATGACCGTTTTGGGCCGCGGTTTCCCGACATGACGGAAGCGTACGCGAAGCTCTATCGCGAAATCGCCCTCGCAGAAGCCCGGCGGCTCGGTGTTGAGATTCACGAAGGCGTTTATGCGGCACTGTCGGGGCCGAGCTACGAAACGCCGGCCGAAATCCGGTATCTGCGCGCCATTGGAGCAGACCTTGTGGGAATGTCAACCGTTCCCGAAGTCATCGTGGCACGGCACATGGGAATTCGGGTGCTGGGAATTTCGTGCGTCACGAATATGGCCGCGGGCGTGCTCGACCGGCCGCTCGATCATGCGGAAGTGCTTGCCACCGGAGAACGCGTCAAAAGCGACTTCATCTCCCTTCTGCGCGGGGTGATTCCGCCGATAGCGCTCGATGTCGCTCCGGCTTAGATCGGGTCACCTGCAGCCGAATTTAGCGCCGTCCACTGCCTTTGCTTCTGCCGGATTCAGCCGCTACAATGCCCATCTGTGTCAGAGCACGAGGCACTGATTGCAGCCGCCAAGCGGGCGCGCGAAAACGCGCACGCGCCTTTTTCGAATTTTCGCGTTGGCGCCGCGGTACGGGCAAAATCGGGGCGCGTCTTTACCGGCTGCAATGTGGAAAACGCGAGCTACGGACTCACGTGCTGCGCCGAGCGCGTGGCTATCTTCAAGGCAATTTCCGAAGGCGAACGCGGCTTCGACGCCATCGCGGTGGTTGCGGATACCGAGGAACTGACGCCGCCCTGCGGCGCCTGCCGCCAAGTCATCTGGGAATTTTGCGGCGACGTGCCGGTAATCATGGCGAATCTCGAAGGCAAGACGCAACAGGAAAGCTCGGCGAAATTGCTGCCCCGAGCATTCGACGCGTCATTTCTATGAACCCGACGAACCGTAACCCACAGATGAGCACTGATGAATACAGATAGAAGATCGAATTATCCCCGGCGCCAAAGAAGGATCGCGAGTTGTTTTTGGTTCTATCTATGTTTATCTCTGTTCATCTGTGGTTTCGAGATTCTACCCGCTGACGCTAAAGACAAAGCTGATCTGCTCATCACGGGCGGAACGCTGGTCACCATGGACGCGCAGAAGCGCGTGATCGCGGATGGCGCAGTGGCCGTTCGCGGCGACTCGATCGTTGCAGTCGGGCGGCGCGAAGAAATCGAAGGGCAATTTGAAGGGGCCAAGACGATCGATGCACATGGCGCGATCATCATGCCCGGGCTGATCAATGGGCACGCGCACGCGGCCATGAGTCTGTTTCGTGGAATCGCCGATGACCTCTCGCTCGACGAGTGGCTGCAGAAATATATTTTCCCGGCTGAAGCCCGCAACGTGACGGAGGACTTCGTCACCTGGGGAACACGCTTGGGCGTCCTTGAAATGCTGCGCGGCGGGATCACGACCTACGCGGACATGTACTATTTCGAAGACGCGGTCGCGCACGCCACGAAAGATGCGGGGATGCGCGGTGTTCTGGGCGAGACGATCATCGATTTTCCTGCGCCGGATAACAAAACGCCCGCCGCTGCCTTTCACTACACGGAGGAGTATGTCAGTCATTGGAAGGGCGATCCGCTAATTACGCCCGCGGTTGCGCCACATTCCATTTACACCTGCTCGGAAAAAACGTTGGAAGATTCGGCTGCTCTCGCTCGCCGCAATGGCGTGCCGATTCTGATTCATATCGCCGAAGCGCCGTTCGAGCTGGAGCAGAGCCGCGAAAAACGCGGCGCGACGCCCGTCGCATACCTCGAGCGGATCGGACTGCTCGGCCCAGATGTGGTCGGCGCGCACTGCGTTTGGGTGAATCAGGCGGACATCGCGACCCTGGCGCACTTCGGCGTGGGCTGCATAAACAATCCTTCAAGCAATATGAAGACCGCGGCGGGCGTCATGCCCGTTATTGACATGCTTGCGGCCGGCGAGCCACTCGGCTTGGCCACCGATGGCGCAGCCAGCAACAACAACCAGGATCTGTTCGAGGAAATGGACCTCGCGGCGAAGCTGCAGAAAATCACGCGCATGGACCCTCGCGCGTTGCCTGCAGAACAGGTCGTGGAAATGGCGACCATCGGCGGTGCAAGAGCCATTCATCTCGACAAGCAAATCGGCTCCCTTGAAACCGGGAAAAAAGCGGATTTGATTGTCGTGGATACAACCGCGCCTCACGCCACGCCCATGTACAACGTCTATTCAGAATTGGTCTATGCCCTCAAGGCCTCCGACGTGCGAACGGTGGTGATAGCAGGCAGAATTGTGATGGAAGACCGAAAAATGCTCACGTTGAATGAGCAGGAAATTCTCGCGAAAGCCGAAGAATACAAAAAGAAAATCTCTGCGTCGCTCGCCGCGGCTCCTGCGAACTAGCACTCAGGCCTGGCATTGCATTCCAAACTTACATCAGGACATCACTACGAATCCGGAATTCCCTGTTTGCGTTTCCGGTGCAACTTGACGGCCATCGAACGCAGAGTCTCCGGCACATTCTTGTTGGTTGTCAACTTGACCAGGTCAGTTGCATTGAGCCGCGGGAAGAGATGGAGCGAGACATCGAGCGGCGTTTTTGGATTCATCACCAGATTCTTCGCCACCGTGTAGTTCTTCATGAATGCTTTGTTTAGTGAGATGGTTCGCAGCACTTCCACCGAGAGGTTGGCCATCGATGCGAATCCTTCTACCTCCGTGTCGGTGAGACGCGGCGACTGTAGGACGCATTTCTGCACCAGCTTGTTCGGATCGCGAATCAGCAACGTCCGCTCTTCGCGTCCGCCTTTCAAAGCAAGCGTTAGCCGCTGGACCACGGTCATGTAGGCCAGCTTTTGCATCAAAGTCTTGCGCTTGACGGGGTCGGGCTCAACTTCCTCCGCGGCCTCCTCAAGTTCTTTCATCGACAACGCGCCCTTTTGCATCTCGCCCAGCAGCTCGAGCTGTGCGGGAGTTGCGTTCGGCGCCTTGCACACCGCCAGAACCAGATCGGGATCGCGCGTGAGCCATTCGAGGTTATCCAGGAGGACCTGGATTCCGTCGCTCGTCAGATGTGGAGCGACGCGTGCCACGAGGGACGTGGCGCATACTGGATTCTTCGCGAGTGCATCTGCCACGCCGGGTTTGTCGCCGAGATTGTTGGCGCAGTAAGTGAAAAGTCGAGGATCGGCGTCCGGCCTGGAGATTGCCGTAATAAACGACGAAAGCGGATGCGTAAGGGCAACATTGCAGGCTCTATCAGCGACGGCTGCATCCGTATCTGACGCCAACACTGCGAGCAACTCTGCGCGGTCCTCGGGCGCGAGCGTCGCCCCACCAGTGCAGATAGCCATTTTTTGCTCGGGGCGGACGTGACCGGAGCGCACTGCTTCCCGCAATTCGGCGCTAATGGACTCCTCCAGCGGAGGACTTTACGTCCCTCGTTGCGAGTTTAACCTGTGCGGGTTTGCGCGAGTGCCGATCCTTGCGAGGTGTTGTCCATTCAGTTCAACTCGGACGCAGCGCGCCGAAACGGGCGTAGCTGCTGCCGCGACTGTAGCCTGAGCGCGCCGGTGGGCTTTGATCCTGTACGCCGCGTACCAGCCTGCGGCGACCAGGGCAGCCAAAACGACCAGCACGATCGCGCCAAAGACAGCGAAGGGGCGCCAGTCGCGCGGCAACTCCTTATCCTGACGGTCAACCGCATGAGAGCTGCCATTAGCATTGGTTTCCAGCGCATACTCTGCCACCATGCTGTCTTCATCGAGGCCGAGGAACTTTGATGCCGAGCGAATAAACCCTCGATTGAACGCGCCGCCCGGCAACTGATCCCATCGGCCCCTCTCAATTGCCTCTAGAAATTTCGTACTGATACGCGTAGCAGCAGAAACTTCTTCGATGGAAACCCCGCGCAGTTCGCGCTCGCGCTTTAGGTGTTCGCCGAAGGGTGAAGTGGACGCCATCCTGAGGAGCCCGCAACCAACTGAAAAATATATGTGCGGGCTACATGAGTGTCAACCGCTCGCTTCTTCTGGTAGTGGGTCAGTTTGAATTTCATAGTTCGTGACACAAGGGGTCGAAATTCAAACTGACCCACTACCCGTCTTCTTATCTCCGCTTGACTTCCACGGCGCCCGTCGGCTACGTTATTTCCATTCGCACCGAGAGTTGCCCGATGATTGTCATTACCCCTCGCCTGTAGTCTGCCGGCCGGCTGACTCAGTCGGCCCCGTCGCACCAGCCCGCTAATCTGCGCGGGCCTCTGATATTTCCACCAATCTCGTTTCATCCAAATCGCGCCCGATTCGCGCGAGCACTGTGAGAGGCACATGCCAGGATTTGCTCTCGAAATCGAAAATCTCGTCAAGATTTATCGCGCTCGGCACGGCGGCTTGTTCGGAGCCAATGCTGGAGAGATTCGTGCTGTGGACGGCCTGAGCTTCACCGTTCCGCAAGGCGAGATATTTGGCCTGCTCGGACCGAACGGAGCCGGAAAAACGACGCTGCTGAAAATCCTTTCCACGTTGATTCAGCCTACCAGCGGCCGAGCGCGGATCGAAGGGATCGACGTGGTAGCTGAGCCGCTCGAAGTCCGCCGGCGCATCTGCACCGTGATTCAAGAAACGGCAGTGGAAATGTTTCTGAGCGTCCGCGACAACTTGCTCACTTTCGCGCGATTCCATGGGATCGAGAAGACCGAAGCGCACCGCCGCGCCGATCGGGTGATCGACCTGTTTGGACTTGGGCCGGAAGTCGATCGCAAAGTGCAGGACTTGAGCGGCGGATTTCGGCGGCGCGTGCAAGTGGCGAAGGTCTTCCTTGTCAACACGCCCGTGCTGTTTCTCGATGAATTTTCCACCGGCATGGACCCGATTCTGAAGCGGTCGGTCATGGAGTCGTTGAGAGCAGAAGCCGCGCGCGGGAGAACAATTGTGCTTACGACACAGATCCTCAGCGAGGCGGAAGAACTCTGCGACGACATTTTGATTCTCCACAAAGGGTGCCAGGTGGCCCGCGGTGATTTGAATACTTTGAAACTCCTGTCGCAGGGCGTGTATGAAATCGCGGTCACGTTCGATGTGTTGCCGGCCAACACCGAGAACGAAATTGCGGCGCTTCATCCTCTGCGGTCGCAGATCAGCGGAACCACGATCGAACTGGCGCTGAAGGCAGAAGAAGGCGAGGCAATCGACATCGTCGGCGCGCTGGCAAAAAAAGGGCGCGTGCTCCACGTGGAAATTCGAGGAGCCAGTTTGGAAGATATTTTCGTGGAATTAACGCAGAAAAAGTGAGGGCGAACCATGTCTGCAATCTCAGCGATGCTTTACCGTGAAAGCAAAATTCGCGCGACGAATGTCACCTTCGTATTTTGGGATTTTTGCTACCCGCTGTTCAACCTGCTGGTTTTTGGCGTGGGGTTGACGGCCGCGTTCGGTGCACCGCACTCGACGGCGGGATTCGATTACAACTCGTTTTTCCTGGCGGGCGTGCTGGGGATGGCGAGCTTTGCTATCGCCTCGAACAGCTCGTGGTCCTTCTTCATGGACCGCGATAACGGGATTTTCTACGAGATGCTCACCTACCCGATGAGCCGCGCCGAGTACCTCCTCGGGAAACTCGTCTTCAACGTCTTCATTGCGGCAGCCCAGGCGGTGCTGACCATTGGCATCGGCGCGTGGGCGCTTGGCATCCGTTTGCGTTTTGAACTTTTTGGCGTGCTTGCTGGAGCGATCGTGATCGGAACCGCCGGGTGGTTTTTCTTCTATACGATTCTAGCGGTAAAAATTCGCCGCAATGACATGTTCAACAGCGTCACTTCCGCGCTTTATTTCGTATTCTTGTTCTTCAGCTCGATGTTCTATCCGCTCGGCCCGCTGCCGGCTGCTTTGCGACTCGTTGCCTACGCCAATCCCTTGACGTGGGAGATTGACCTGCTACGGTACGGCTCGATCGGCTTGGGCGATCCGCATGCGTTGGTCGTCGAAGCAGGCGGATTCATGGCCTTCGTGATCGTCTGCTTCGCGTACGCGGTGCATTCGCTGAACCAGGAGTGAGCTGCTTCTTCCCGCGAGCGCTTCCCAGCGACGGACTTCGGTTCACCACGACTTCGCAATTGCGGTGATGATGCGGGCCAGCGAGTCCACATCGCGCGTGTCGACCACTTCGCCGGGGGAATGCGAATAACGAAGCGGCCAGCCGAGGGCGATATCGACGGAGCCGTAGCGTAGGAAGGTCGAGCCATCGTTTCCGCCACCGGTGACGCCGTACTGTACGGGAATTTGATTCGCGCGCGCCAGCTTGATCACTTTTTCCACAAGATCGGGCCGGACGATATTGGAATTATCGACGGCGCGAATAACGAAGCCTTTGCCGATGGGCGCGTCGGCAAAACGTTTCGATTCGATAGGCGAATCCGAGCTTACAAACGTATCCACAGCGAAGACGTAGTCGGGACGATTCTCGACGCCAAGCCTTTTTGCCGTTGCGGCGGCACCGTTAAGCCCTAGTTCTTCAGCCGTCGAGAACACGAAAGTGACGTTGCGATCGGGTAGCTGGCCGCCTAATGCCCAAGCGGCCGAAATGAGTGCCGCGCACCCAACGCGATCGTCAAAGCTTCGGCCGTTGGCGCGCGTGCCGAGCAGCGGGCGGTAGGCTTTGGGAATCGTGACAGTGTCACCGGGCTTGATGCCGAGCTTGGCGACTTCATCCGGCGTGCGTGCGCCGGCGTCGACGCGAATCGCAGTTTCCGAGTCCCGGCCCCGCGGCCATTCGAATTTCGGTTCGTCCCAGCCGTTGGGCAATTCCATTACGGCATCGTGATCGCCGCCGGCTGAGTGAACGAGCGCGGGATGGCCGAGGAAGAAGCTGGGCTCGCCGCCGCCCATCGACGTCACCTCGAGTCGCCCGTCGTTCGAAATAGACTTCACCTCGTAGCCGATTTCGTCCATGTGGGCAACGACGAGGATGCTTGGACTGTGAGCGCTTGCAGGAGCGGTGCCGATTTTCAAAACGAGGTCGCCGACGTCGTCTTGGTCGGGTTTGGCCCATTCGGGCAGCAAGCGTGTAACAACGCCACGCATGGGCGCTTCGTGATTGCTGACGGCATACGCTTCCACAAGCTCCTTGAGCGTCTCCGTCAGTGGGAGGCGTTGGTGGACAGCGTAGCTTGAGTGGTCCGTGGTGCCACTAGCGCCCGATCCGCCAGCCCAAGCTCCCGTGACGTAATGCTTCAGTAGAGTAGCTAGGAGGCGGAGGTCAGTCTCCTCAATCATCTCGGCGGGGGTGTCGGGCCACGCGGTGGCGATGCCGATGTGCGCCCACTTGGCGGGGAAGGAAGGAGCGGCGACGTAGCTGGGAGGAATGATTGCGGACGAGTAATCGTTCGCAAAAGGAATTTTGTTTTGATCGGCGAGCTGCTTCAGCTCGGCGGCAAGGCCTTCGATCTGGCCGTCGGTTTGGGAGAGGCCGAGGAGAACGCCGCTGCCAAGTTCGCGGCGTGGCGCGCGGTGGATGTTTTCCGCTCCGGGAACCGGACCGCCCGGTAACAACCGACCGGCGTAAATCATCTCGTCGTATTGATTTGTGGTCAGGATCCGTTGGAGGCCCCGCGCGCCGGTGCGCTGCTGAACCACAAAAGCAACCGTGAGGCTTCCATTCAGTTTGTCGGGATCGAGCTCGCCAAGAAGTTCGATGAGAGCGGCAGCCCCGAAGCGGTCGCCCACCGACGCACCGGCAAATTCCTTGCCGGCCAGATTGAACAGACGGCGATTGATCGCGAGTGGGCTCAGTTTCTCGATCCCGGCTTTACCAGCTTCGTCGGCGGACATTGCGCCGATGTCGATGTAGATGTTATCGAGATCGGTCAGGCGTGGCGGATTCTGGCGGCCTGGCTGCAGATGTACCGAGAGACCAGCCACTACGCCGTCGATCCACTTCCCGCCCGCGGATTCGATCCAAACGGGCTGCGCCGAATAAAGCTCGTTGAAGATTGGAGGCAGGCCGTTCTGTGGAAGGCGCTGAACCCGAAGAAAGCCGTCATCCGTGATGCCACTGACGACAAACCCCGGTTCGTCAATTGGTGTCACGATCAGGCGATGGGGCGAGCCGCTCCCCAGCGACACGGTTACGTCACCGATGTTATCCACCGTGGGATGGAGTTTGGTGAGCTGTTTACGGATCTTTTCACCGAGCTGCTTTTCATAGCCGCTTACTGCTGGGGTGGCGACAAGATCTTTCAACTCTGATTCGAGATAACCGCTGTCGGCCCAGCTCGTCGTTTGCGCGCGCTCCGGCAAAGTCCACATAGACACGGACAAGAGAAGAGCAAGAATCGCGACTTTGCGGCGAATCATCTTTGCACCCCAGATCCACCCGAAGGAGAAGGTCACGCGGAATGTATCTCAGGGGGCAAGAAATGGAAAAGCGAAATTACCGCTGCATCGTGGCCGCGAGAGGGACTGACGACTTCGCGGGCACTTCGCCTACCCGCAGATTTTCGCTCTTCCACGGTAGCCATGAAACGATTGCCGAACTGGCCAGGATTACAAGAAGAGGGTCGATTGGGTCGCGATAGCGCGGGTCGGCATGGGTGATGTAATAGACGATTGGAAATGTCGAAAGAACGATTGCATAAGGAATCGCGCGTTGCGTAGAAGACTTGAAAGCGGTAAGGAGTCCCCAGATGGAGATCATGGTAAGGGGCGTGAGAATCAAAATGTTCGCCAGATACAGAGGAATATTCCGCAGGTAAGGTCGGTAGAAACTCCAAATTCCCGTCCAGACATACAGCGTGCGGCGCAGCGACCGAGAGACAAATGTTCGTGGCTGACTCTGGATGAAATTGAGGGCTTCGCGCTTTTTGGCCTGCATGTAACCCAACTCACCCAGCTGTTGAAATTGAGCCATCTCGGCCGGCACTTCGGAGGGATGAACGTCTGCGTTCCAGAAATCGGGCTTCGGATTCAGGTTCCCCACGCAAATCTCCATCCAGAAGTTATCTTTCAGGAAAACGGGCGCGCGGAAAGTCCGCTGGTTTCGAATCAGCCAGGGCGCAAGGGCAATCGCGAGCCCGAGAGCTCCCGCGACGGCGGCCTTCGCCCAATTGTGTCCGCCCGCAGCCAGTCGATAGCAAAGCCATGCTCCAAGGAAAGGAACTATCGCGAGCACGACGGGATTCGTCAGAGCAGCAAAACCAACAAGTACACCTAGACCAAACCAAGGTGGGACACTATCGGAGTCCTCCAGCCGCTGCGCAGCCAAAAAGATGAGTGTCAAGAGCAGACCGACGAGCGAGTTGTACCACATCGAATCCGCAGAAAAATAAATCGAATAGGGGAAAAAGACCCAGGCCCAAAGGGCGAGGTTCGCGGTTCCCAAGCTGAAATCCCTCTTCGCGATCGCATAAATGGGGAAGCTAGTAAGGGCCGAAAACAGCGAGTTGAGTCCCAGGATCACCAGAGCCGAGGCTTTCGTGAAGACGCCAAACACAGCGAACACGGCTGTGAAGATGTACGGATAAACCGGAGTGAGGACGGTCGTAGGCCCAGTTTCGATCCAGTAAGGATTCGCAAAACCGTTACCCGTCACAATCGAACGAGCCACTTGGCCCACTTCCCAGCCAAAAATCGAATGACCCCGCGACGGATCGAGAAACCGCCGATATACCAGTCCAACTACGATCAGCCGAACGGCCATCGCAACCAGGAAGGCAACGAACAGTTTTGCGGCCGAACCGCGCCCAACGCCGGAGAGTAGATCAATGGCGGGGGTGCGTGGTTTGCCTTGCTCTTCAACGGACGTGAACATTTGCGCCGACCAGGATTGCTTTAGCTTTCCGTTCGAGGCGTTAGAGAACCAGCCGTAACAGTCAAACCGACGCGGCGCACCGGATACATCAAGCATATGTTCATGCCATGGCAGTCAAGTTAAATTTCTGCGTAGCCGGCACCTTCGACCGGTCCCTTGTAGAAGGAGGTGAGAAGATAGACGAAAAGGCAAGGAACTCGCGTTTTGGCAAGGACCTCTGCGAAAGAAGGCGCGGCGCACCCGGCGCCCTACCCTCTTAACTGGTGATCACCTTAGTGCTGGGAGTGCCGCCACCGCCAGTATTCGCGCTGCTCGTCGGCGTTGCGTTTGCCAAAATCGACGTGACTCCGGTGTGTCTCGACTTCCCAGCGGTTGTAATAGACCACTTCAGTTTGGTCCCACGGATGGTAATCGCGGTACTCCGCGTCATACACCCGAACGTGGTTTGAACATCCAGAAAAACACGCTGAGGCGCAAATCAGTGCTCCAGCCAAGAACAATAAACCGGCGTATCGTCGCATTTCTCAGTCTCCTCCTTAGTGAAATTGTAGGCCGCGCCGCAAGCCTCCGTCCATACAGGATCACCGCGAATCCCCGCAATAAAACACACCAGAGCCGTTCAAGTTGCGCTTCAGGCGCAATCGCACCAGACCCGGCAATGGCCTTGTGTTTCAAAGGCGCCGTTGTTCTAATATTCTGTAAACTCAGTCAGCCCGGTGTTCACGGAAGGGTACGATGAACAACTCGGGGCCTGAAAACGACATCACTGCGCGTTTGCAATCCGCGACGACGGAATTGCAGGAACTCGAAACCCTCGTCAAGTCCGGAGAACTTGATCCCCGCGTCCTTCGCGAATTTCGTAACGCGGTCGACCACATTCGCGCCACCGCCTTTGCCGTGCAGCAGTGGGTAGGCTTGAAAGACTCGGGCGATCCCTACTCCGTCCTCCCCAAATTGTCCGCCGAACGTGTCAGGCGCGCCGCCCAGTTGACCTCCGATCTCGTCCTCGACTTGCAGACTCTCGACGTTGGCCTTGAAACCCAGGGGCTACCCGAGCTGTTTGCCGCAATCGATGATCTCCGAACTCGATTAGCGGCCCTCCTGAATCGCGAATCATAAGCTCGACGCAAGGCCGCCTTCGCGACAATGCCCACTCGATCCTGCTTTTCCACTTTTCCTAAACTTCCACAACCCACCACCGATTGACGCTCGCGGATTTGCTGGCACAATGCTCCACGCTTCAAGGAAATTTCCGCTGCCGAATTTCCCGAAAGCTAAAATAAATTGCAATCTTGAACTGAATCGCCGAATGCGCTCCTCACGAGCCGCGTCATAGCGCAGCTTCGGGTTCGCGCGTTCGCCGAAAAAGAAGCTCTTGCGCTTCGGATTACCCTAGGCGAATATAAAGCGAATGGCTACTGACGCTGTCCTCGAACGACCGCTGCCTCACAATCTCGAAGCCGAACGCAGCATCCTCGGCGCAGTCCTCCTCGATAATCACGCCCTCAACGCCGCCATCGAAAAACTTCGCTCCGACGATTTCTTCCTCCCTCAGCACCGTCACATTTTCGAGCGCATGATTCAGCTTGGCGAAAAACAGCAGGCCATCGACACCATCACTTTGATGGAAGACCTCACGCGCTCCGGCAATCTCGAGTCCGCCGGCGGCATCGCCTACCTCTCCCAGCTCGCCGATGGCTTGCCCCGCGTTACCAACGTCGAACACTACGCCCGCATCGTCAAGGAAAAGGCCGTCCTCCGCAGCCTCATTCATTCCGCCTCGGCCATTCAGGAACAGGCCCTCGCCGCAGGCGACGATGCCGACACCATCCTGGACCGCGCCGAATCCGCAATTTTCCAGATCGCCGAAGACCGCGTCCGCGCCGGCCTCATCGGCGTCAAAGAACTGGTCCGCGAAAATTTCGAGCGCCTCGAACGCATCTTCAGCGAAGGCCGCCGCATCACCGGCCTCGGCACTGGCTACATCGACCTCGACAATCAAACCGCCGGGTTGCAGCCCTCCGAGCTGGTCATCCTCGCCGCTCGTCCCTCGATGGGGAAAACGGCCCTCGCCCTCAACATCGCGGAAAACGTCGCCCTGCGCCGCGCACAGCCTGTCGCGATCTTCAGCCTCGAAATGTCCAAGGAATCCCTTCTCCTCCGCATGCTCGCTTCCGAAGCCCGCGTCGACGCCCACAAGTTCCGCACCGGCCACATGAACCGCGACGACTGGTCCAAAATCACCGGCGCGCTGACCACTCTCGGCGAGGCGCCCCTCTGGATTGACGATTCCGCTTCCTCTACCGTCCTCGAAATGGGCGCTAAGGCTCGCCGCCTCAAGCGTGATCGCGGTCTTTCGCTGATGATCGTCGATTACCTCCAGCTCGTTGTCCCCACTCACACCGGACGCGGCACCAACCGCCAGGAGGAAGTCTCCAGCATCTCGCGCGCCCTCAAAGGCCTCGCCAAGGAACTGAAAGTTCCCATCGTCGTCCTCAGCCAGCTCACCCGCGCCCCTGAACGCGAGGACCGCAAGCCCCAGCTCGCCGACCTGCGCGAATCGGGCGCCATCGAACAGGACGCCGACGTCGTTATGTTCATCAATCGCCCCAATTTCTACAAAACCGATCTTCCCGAGGAAGATCGCGCCAAGGCTGAGCTCATCATCGCCAAGCAGCGCAACGGTCCCACCGGCACACTAAACTTTGTCTTCCTCGCGCGCCACACCCGCTTTGAAGAAGCCGCGCCCGATGCCTGGAGCACCATGGGCGACGAGTGACGGCGCCGCCGTGTAAAGGCACCGAGTAAAATCGCGTCAATCCTGCCTCAAACGACGTTGTCGACACACACTCGTGACGCGCCCACTTTCGCCGCTGGGGCGAAAGTCGCTCCATAACTGCCACCGAAACAGCCACATACGTGCCGCATCATGGACAGCGGAGGCAGTTTCTTCCGGCAGTGCGCTTGCTCTCTTTTCATTCGCATGTTTACCCAAACGGCGCGGTCGCTATTTAACTCCCAATTTGTGACTGGCCATCCGCTCCGCCTCTGGCATCCTAAGAGACCACTCTGATGACAAAAGCCATTCACACTGAAGGCCGTCCCGTCTGGGCTGAAGTTTCGCTGGAAGCGATCCGTCACAACCTTCACGCCGTTCGCAAACAGATCGGTCCAAAGCCGCGGATTCTAGCTGTCGTCAAATCGAACGCCTATGGCCTCGGCGCTGTGCCGATCGCCAAGGCCCTTCAGAAAGCCGGAGTGGAATGGTTCGGCGTCACCTGCGGAAACGAAGGGATCGAACTCCGCGAATCGGGCATTCGCAAACGCATCCTGATTCTCACCGGCTTCTGGCCCGGCGAAGAAAAGCGCCTCATTGAAAGCGGCCTCACGCCCGCCGTCACCCGCGTCGAAGACGTTCGCCACCTCGAACGCGCCGCAAAATCGGCTCGCGTCAGATCCGCCAAATCGCCGCGCCTTCGTTTTCACCTCAAAATCAATACGGGCATGAACCGCCTCGGCATTTCGCCGTCCGAAATCGACGCCTTCGCTGCCGCGCTCGCCGATTCGCGCCATCTCGAACTCGAAGGAACGTTCACTCACCTCGCATCTTCGGAAGATTTCGAATCCGCGCAGACCCAAAATCAGGAAACAATTTTCCGCGATTGCCTCGACGGCCTTCGCGAGCGTGGCGTCTCGCCCGGCATCGTGCACATGGCCAATAGCGCCGCCATCTGCGCCCGCCCTTCGACGTGGTTCGATATGGTCCGGCCCGGCGCCGTCCTTTACGGCTATTACCAATCCTTCGCGCCGGTGCAAAAACAAAATGAAGTGCGCTGCGATATGCCGCTCGAACCGTCTCTTTCCTTGCGCGCACGCATTATCGGTCTCCGCGACGTTCCCGCTGGCGAGGGGGTCGGCTATGGCGCGCGTTTCGTCACCGGAGGCCCATCGCGCATTGCCGTCATCAACGCCGGCTATGCCGACGGCATCGTCCGCGCACGCACCAATCACGGCTGCGCTATCGTGCGCGGCCGCCGCGTGCCTCTCGTCGGAACCATCTCCATGGACCTGACCATGCTCGACGTCACCGGCGTCCCCGACGTCGCCCTTGGCGATGTGGTCACCATCTACGGCAAGGACGGCAAATCCCAGATCGTCGTCTCCGAGGTCGCCCGCGAAATCGGCACCGTCACCGCAGAACTCCTCTGCGCACTCGGCCGCCGCGTCCCCCGCTACTACCTCTAAAATCTTCACCTCAGAGTTTGCGCGGTACATTCCCACACGCCAGTCTCCGCATACACCCTATTGCACTTTTATAGTTAACTGTGGTTAATATATCTCAGTAGCTGTGGTTAACACACACTCCGTAAGGATCTGCCTCATATGCGACCCATGCTCACTCGCAAGCGCCGCCCCTCCCGCATCATCTTCGTTCCGACCTTGTTCGCGCCCTTGCTCATTTTGCTTTCCGCGTCGCCAGCCGCGCTCGCTCAAGGAGAAACAACCGCTGCCATCGTCGGTGAAGTTCTCGACGCAAGCGGCGCCGCCATTCCGGGTGCCACGGTCGTCATCACAGGCGCCGAAACCCATCTGACGCGCTCCGTCAAAACCGACGACTCCGGCCGCTTCAACTTCCCTCAGCTTCTTCCCGGCACATACTCGGTTCGCACCACCGCCTCCGGCTTCGCTCCTCAGGAGTTCCCCAGCATCTTCTCCGGCCTCGGCCAGAAACAGACCGTCAATTTCCGTCTCCGTCCTGCTGAGTCCAACCAAACCGTTGAAGTCACCGCCGACGCGCCACTGCTCAACCCTGAAAACGCCAACAACTCGACCACCCTCAACGCTCCCAGCCTCGAAGATCTCCCAAATCCGGGAGGTGACCTTACCTATCCGCTTCAATTCAGTGCGGGTGCGTTGATCAACACCGCCGGCAGCAGCAACGATTTCGTTGGCAGCGCCAATGGCTACGGAAACGTCGAGTTCAACGGCCTTCCTGCTCTTTCCAACGGCTACATCGTCGACGGTCTTGAAACGAATGACCCGCTCACGAATCTGAACAGCGGCCTTTCCACCAATTTGGTTCTCGGCCTGAATTCCATCGCTGAGGTCACAGTCAACACGCTTTCCTACTCCGTCGACCAGGGCCGCTACGGCGCGTCTCAGGTCAACTACGTCACCAAGTCCGGCACGAACCGCTTTCACGGAAACCTCTACGAGATTTGGAATGGCTCTATCCTCAATGCCGCCGACTATTTCACCAACGCCACTCCCGGTAATTACAAGCCTCGCTCCACCGTCAATCACTTCGGCGGCAGCCTGGGTGGCCCCATCCTCCAAAACAAACTCTTTTTCTTCTTCGATAGCGAATGGATAAGGATCGCGCTGCCCATCGTCACCGCTACTACCGTTCCCACCGCCGCGTTTCAAGACTACGTTCTCCAGCAACTTCCGCTGGGCGGGATCGACGCAGTCACGGGCTCCGCCTACGCTCCCGCTCCTCAGCTGGTTCCGTTCTATCGAAAAATGTTTTCGCTTTACTCCAACACCGCGGGAACTCCGCTCGCCGTTCTCGGATGCCCGTTCAACTCAGACGGCTCCGCCGCTTCCGGAAATTCCGCGGACGGCAATGGCTGCGCGAATCGCCAAAGCGTTTCGCATTCGAGCGACGATCGCGAGCAGGTCCAAACCGCCCGCCTCGATTACACCGCCAGCCAGAAGAACACGTCGTGGCTGCGCCTTCAATCCGACACGGGTTTGCAAGCTGCCTGGACCGATCCCATCAACCCGCTCTTCAACTCCATTTCTCCCCAGCCTCTTTATTCCATCGCTGCTGGCTACACGCACGTTTTCTCGCAGAACATCGTCAACTACTTCAATCCCGCGTTCTCCTGGTACGAAAGCCTCTTCGCGCCGGCCGATTTTCAGAAAACTCTCGCGGCGTTTCCAATCGTCCTTCAGGGCATTGGCTCCAACGCTCCATTCACCACCGTCGGAGGGCTCGATAACACCTGGGTTCAAGGACGCCGCGCCGGGCGCCTTTTCATCAACGACAATCTCGCCTGGAACCATCGCGCTCACGAGTTTCGCTTCGGCACCAACACGCGGATCTTCCGCTTGAATGATTTCGATGTTGGCGAAGGCGTAGTCCCTTTGGTCGCCTACACAACTTTGCCGCAATTCATTTACGGCGTCGCGTCCACTGCCACGCAAAGTTTTCCTGCATCCCGCAACGAGCCTTTCAATTTCCTCAATCTCGATCTCTACGCCCAGGACACCTGGAAACTCACAGCTAAGCTCACCTGGACCTTCGGTTTGCGCGACACGCTGAATTCCAATCCTTTGAATCCGCACGACCAAGTTGCGCGGATTGCCGGCTCATTCGCTTCCATTTCGCACGACCTCAATCAGCCGCTGAACGCCGCGATCGAAACTCATCTCGGCCGTCTTTTCTCCGCCACTCCGCTTGCCATTCTCCAGCCTCGCACCGCCGTCGCCTGGCAATTCGCTTCGAATTTCCTCCTCCGCACCGGCTTCGGCCTTTTCAGCGATTTGCTGCCCGGCAGCATCGCCGACGTCATCGGCGAAAATCCGCCGTACGACAACACATTTCAGGGCGGCCTACTTGGCACCGTCGGGGGCTTCGCCATTGCGCCCGGCGTTCCCAACAGCGCCATCGACGCCGCTGCTGCTGCCAATCACGCGTTCACCTCAGGATTCCCGAATGGCGAACTCTCCTGCGCCTCGCCGCTCGCAAATCCCGCGGCGTGTCTTCCGCCCGTTGCCATCACTGCTGTTCCCAGCGGGACACTCCACGCGCCCTACTTCATGGAATGGAGTCTTGGCATCGAGCATCAATTCGGCAATGCCGCCAGCGTCCAAGCGCAATACGTCGGGACGCGCGCTTTGAACCAGCCGTACCTTTCGCAAGTCAATGGCTACCAGACTGTGTGCCCCGGTTGCTTCGCGCCTTTTCCCTATGGCGCGCCCGCCGATCCTCGCTTCGGCGCCGTCACGCAGCTTTCCACGGGCGCAACCAGCCACTACAATGGCCTGCAGCTCACCGCCTCAAAACGCCTCGCTCACGGCCTGCAAGGCCAGATCAACTACACCTTCAGCCGTTGCATGGACGAAGTCTCCAACGGCGGCTTCTTGCAATTTGCTGCTGGAGGAATTCTTTCGCCTTTGCCTGGCGATCTAGCTCGCGATTACGGTCCCTGCGATTACGACATTCGCCACAATTTCAACGCGCAGTACACCTATCAATTGCCGCTGAAAATCAAGAGCCGCGGGCTTGGCGTCGCGCTAAATGGCTGGCAGATTTCAGGCACGGCGTTCTGGCACAGCGGAGTGCCATTCTCCGTCTTGAGCACGCCGTATTCGGCGCCATGCCGCCAGAATCCGCAAGAGACTTGCGGCATCGTCAACGGCAGCGGTCCCCAATTTGCCACCGCGGTTCCCGGCGTCGCGTTGTATGCCCACCATCCAATCGCTGGCGTCACACAGCCCGGCACGATTCAGTGGCTCAATCCCGACGCGTTCATCTCCGCCGTTGATCCCAGCACGGGAGACTGCAACGGAGTGGCTCCATCCCAACCGGACACGCCTGCGCTATGCCAATTCGGCAGCCTCGGCCGCAACGCGCTTCGCGGTCCCGATTTTTTCTGGAGCGATTTCTATCTGACGAAATGGTTTTCGTTGAGGGAAAACTTGCGCCTGCGCATCGACGGCCAATTCTTCAACGTCTTGAATCACCCGAATTTTGGCTTGCCCGGCATCACCCTTGCTGGCATTCCGGGTCATCCATCCACGCAAACCGGATTCGGCGCCCTAACCTACACGACCGCGCCGCCAACAGGCCTGCTCGGCGTTGGCCTCGGCGGCGACAGCTCCCCGCGCATCATCGCCTCCCAAGTCCGTCTCGAATTCTAGCGGCGCGCCCCGTCCTTGCCGCTTTTGCAAGGGTGGGTAACAACCTTGGCTTGCCGATCCGCGTCTGCGTAGTTCTACTGACCAGCCTCGTATTTATGCGATTCTCTCCGGCCCGTTTAGTACTTTACACACTACGTATATCTATGGTACACTCAGTTCCGGAGTTTAGCTCGACGACGCCCAGATGACAACAAGATGCCCCCGAATCCCTAATCGAGACAGTGCGAGTAGAAACGTCCTTAAATCCAATCCCCTCAACAAAAGTGCTCAGTCTACTCGATACTCAAACCACACCCCTCACGAGTCACGAATCACTAAGTCACGGTTTCCGAACGGCGAAGAAAAAGCTAATCGCAACAACCCCCGAATCAAAAAATCGCTCCAATCCCATGCACACAAAAGACATCACGAAATCTAATCGCAACAAAAACCGCTCTTTCGCTTCTCCGTACTTTCGCCTCCCCTGGCCTCGAAAGCCGCCAGCCATCGCCTCCGCCAAAGACGACTTGCATGCGGTGCTATACTCTCGGCCATCATAAGGCCGTATTTTTTTAGATTCATACCGGCAATATCGATATTTCTCATAAGGCCGGCGGACGTTAACTTTCATACGATTCATCGGGTGCAACCATGCAAAGGCCTACTAACGCGCCGGGCCGCCCGCCGGCCAGCGCGGCAATCGACAGCATACCTGTAAGGCATTCCGCCTCGCGCACCTCGCAGGAGCAAGTAGGAACGTTCTGGGACATGCTCGCGGTGCGACTGGTTTTCGTCGTGGTGTGCGCCGGAGCCGGTTACCACTTCCGTCCATTCAGCCTGTCGAAGGAAATGGCCACGGCGGCGGGGTTCCTGTTCGCGGTGGTCGTGATCCTGTTCGAACTCCGCCTGCGCCGCGCCAGCCTTCGGCGCCTGATTGGCGCGGCTACCGGCTCGATTCTGGGCATTCTGGGCGCGTATCTGACCTCGCTCATCCTGACGCATACGACCATGCCGGAGAGCACACGCTCCTTCTTCAGCCTGGCCGTGTTCCTGGTGATGGCTTACATCGGGCTTGTACTGGGCGCGAATAAGGGCGATATGCTGAATTTGCAGGCCCTGGGCGGCTTGTTTGGCAGCGAGCGAAGCGCGCGCCACACGTTCAAGGTGCTCGATACCAGCGTGATTATCGATGGCCGCGTTGCTGACATTGCGGACGCGCAGTTCCTCGATGGCACGATCATTATTCCGCAGTTCGTCCTGCGCGAGCTGCAACTCGTGGCGGATTCGGCGGATCCGTTGAAGCGGCAGCGCGGACGCCGCGGACTTGAAGTTCTGCAGCGAATTCAGAAAATGCCGCACCTCGACGTGCAAATTGCGGAAGATGATTTCGCGCAGATTGCAGACGTGGACATGAAACTGATCGAGCTGGCGAAACGTTACGACGCAAAAATCGTGACGAACGATTTCAACCTGAACAAAGTGGCCACGCTGCAGGGAATCGAGATCATGAACGTGAATCAGCTTGCGAACGCGCTGAAGCCGGTGGTTCTGCCGGGCGAGATCATGCGCGTTTTCATCTTGCGTGAAGGCAAGGAGTACAACCAGGGCGTGGCGTATCTGGATGACGGAACGATGGTGGTCGTCGATGGCGCGCGCAAGATGATCAACAAGACCATCGACATCAGCGTGACGTCGGTTCATCAGACGACGGCGGGCAAAATGATTTTTGGCCGTTACGATGAGCGAGGCGAACAGCAGCCGGCGCGGGCAGCTTCAGCAGGTGCAGGCGAGGTAACGGGAACCGATCGGCCAGCGCGTCCGCTGTATCCGGAAGCGGGGCGATAGCTGCTCAGGCGGGCTAGACTCCGGCGCTGCGGCGCTGGAAGCAGAGAAGGATAAGGTCCGCGCGGCGGCGCACGCCGAACTTCGCGAGAAGATTCGAAACGTGGAATTTTACGGTTCGTTCGGAAATGTGAAGGCGGTCGGCCACTTCTTTGTTCGCCAAATTCTCCAGGAGACCATTCAAGACTTCCTGCTCGCGCCGGCTTAGTTCGGCGGGAGAATCGCCGCGAAGGCGGCGTCCCTGCGTGGTGCTAAGAATCGAATCAACGAACCGCGAAAGGACCGTTCGCGGAACCCAAAAGCCGCCGTTGGCAACCAGCGGCAGTGCACGAGGCAACTGCTCGCGGGCTTCTTCGTAGTTCAAGATTCCCTTCACACCTTGCCGAAGCAGCGTGTAACTGTCAGCTTCCTTAAGCTTGTCGCCGACGACGAGGAGGCGCGCGGTCGGATTATGGTCGAGAATATTGCCAAGAAGGGCGCCAGTGGCCTGGCGCGCCGCGTGCGCGTCGATCACATAGACCGAGCTGCGCGGAACTTCGAGGTTGCGCAGGTCCGGGGCGAGCATCGAATCGAGCTGCTTTGAAACGATGTGAAAACCCGAGCTTTCAAGGAGGCGGCGGAACTCATCGAGAACCATGGGATGAGGAGAAAGCAGGCAGACCTTGAGGCTATTCTTCGCCGCGCTTTTGGCCATTGGAAGTTCAGGCTAGCGGAAATGAATTGCTCGGGCAAGCAACGGAACGCGCGCAATTTCCTACCAGATACGGGGGCGCGCGCTGGTGAACCTAACGTCAGAGTCAGGCTACGGAAAGGCATTGCGCGATTTGGTTTGGAAGGCGGTGAGGGGTGTGCTTAGTCGACGGAAATGGAAGAAGGCTGCCCGACCTCGGGATCGAGCTTACGCTGTGGACGCTTGGCCGGTAGTCCCGCCTGGCGGACCTTGTACAGAAGCGCGCGGTAGCTGATCTTGAGGACCTCGGCCGTCTTTCTGCGGTTCCAATGGTTGGCTTGGAGAACCTTAAGGATGAGATCACGTTCCATCTTGCGAGTGACCTGCTGGGCTATGCGTTTGAGCGGGATGTTGCCGTCAGGGCTGGGCTCGTATGCGAAGGTCACCGCTTTCTTCTCTTCTCTATCCGAGTAGAAAGCCTCTTCTGAACCGAGAATGACATAGCGCTGCATGCAGTTTTCGAGCTCGCGAACATTGCCTGGCCAGTCTCGCTGCTGCAACATTTGGACAGTCTCGCGGGTGAGCGGCGCGGCATCGCGTTTGAAACGCTGGTTGAAGAGCTGCCGGAGATATTCGATCACGTGGGGAATGTCTTCGCGCCTCTCGCGCAGAGGTGGGAGCGTGATGCTGATTACGTTGATGCGATAGAACAGGTCAGAGCGAAAGCTGCCGATTTCGATTTCGTGGTGGAGGTGTCGGTTTGTCGCGCAGATCACGCGAGCGTCCATGCGCTTCTCTTCGTGGTCGCCAATACGGGTGAAGTGACCGTCCTGGAGGACGTGAAGCAGCTTGGCCTGCAAGCTGGCGTCGAGCTCCGCGATTTCATCCAGGAAGAGCGTGCCGCCCTGTGCCAACTCCATCCGGCCGGGCTTTGCGGCGATCGCACCAGTGAAAGCACCCTTTTGGAATCCGAAGAGCTCGCTCTCGATCAGCGTTCCCGGAATGGCGGGACAATTTACCTTTATGAACGGGCCGTCGCGCCAAGGGGATCTAGCATGAACGAAGCGGGCCAGTACTTCCTTACCGGTTCCGCTTTCGCCCAAAATGAGGATTGGGACGTTCAGCCCCGCTGCCCGATCGACTCGCTGGCGCACCGACTGCATGACGCTGGCGGGACCAAAATAGATATGTTCCGGGGGCAGCTCAATTGTTTGGAGAGATGTGACCCTTGATTCGGCGGCGGAAGCCATTCGCTACAGTGAACAGAGACCCATGTTTTTAATGACTTTCAGAGAGCATTCGGGCGACCAAACTCTTTCAGCATGCGGGTCCGCGGTCTCTGCTGGCGGCCGACGCAGCGAGGCAAATTCTCAATAGTGAGAAGCAGATGTCGAGGGATCGAGGCCGTTCCAGTACCCCCAGGTTACGAGCAGTCGTTTGAAGAGGAGAGTCCACCTGAAAATTCTTGGAACTTTCGGGAACGCTGGTTCCTCTAGGCCGCGAGAGCGCGTAAGCAACAGCCCTATCCTGTTTCTCGTGTTACGATTGCGTGAATGCGGGCGAATCGTTAGCGAGGCGGAAAAATAAGCGCTTCGAGCATGTCGGCGCGAGCTTTTTGGTCAGAAGCAAACAACTGAAGGAGATCGGTGACAGAAATCATTCCGCGGAAACCCTTTTCGGCGTCTACCAACAACAGATGGTAGATGCCATTCTGGTCCATCAACCTCAGGCAATCCTCGATTGAGGTCTCGGGCGTGGCCGTAATGAGGCGACGGGACATAATCTCGGAAACCCGCGTCCACGCTGGGCATTTATTTTCCGCTGCTACCTTGTCTGAGACATCACTCTGAGAGATTACGCCTAGCAGTATGCCGGCTTGATCGCAAACGCCGACGGCGCGGACCTGATGGTCGCGCAAGTACCGGGCGGCGTCATGTACGGTGGTATCCTCTGTAACCGAGAAAACTTCACGGCGGGAAGAAACGAGGTCCGCAATCTTCATCGGAGCCTCCTAACTACTATGATGCTAAGACTACAATCCAAAAAGGCACCCGAACGCGAGCGACGGTCGCTTGCCTAAGCGCGGGTACCCTCGCCACGAATAATGTCGTAACGCTCGATTACCGCCGCGACTCCCACGGACTCATGCTGATCATCGTGCTTCTTATCGACGCGGACGACACGACCGTGAGCTCGGACGAAGACTTCGGTGCCGCGGGTAATCTCCGCAGGCAACGTGAGCGTGAAGTCCAGTTCCGTCCCCGGGGCCAGTTCCTTGTGCATTACGAAATAAACGCCTCGCGTAGAAATGTCGCGAGTGCGGCCATTGTGAGTTCCGTGTTCTCGATTGATAGGCAGGCGGACGTTTACCGGCAGAGACAGGTCATACCTGCGGGCCATGCGTCGCTCCGTCATCCCCGCTCCTCAGGTTTGGAATTGAAGTTCACGCACCACCCCTGCCAGAGTGCAGCAATCCCGCTTCCAAAGCAATTGCCGGCCTCGACGCCATTCGGTTCGCAACTACCAGTACTTCGCGCTCGAGCTCGGACAAGCCTTGCCAAAAAAGGGCGCTGCCAGCAACTCTTGTCGAAACAGCAACAAACGTTTCTTTGCTGCACCCGGCTGAGTGATGGAAACCCGACCGGAAGGGAGTCGAAGGTTCCCTCTCGGTCCACTTCGGGAAGAATACTAGAACAACCTGCGGAACGAAGGTAGAAGAATTTCTGCGCGAAGGTGCAGATGTGAAACTATTTGCAGTGAACTAGAATCTCAGTTCGCTCCATCTGCTTGTGTACCGGTACGCGGGCTGATTGCAACAACTACGAGCTGCGGAACCCTGGAGCGGCAGGGGCTGTTACGGGTACGTCTGCCGACTGCTTCGCCTCAGCCTTTATTGCGCTTTCGCGTGCTGCTGCCGCCGCCTTGGCAGCAGCGGAACGGGATCCTCTCCCAGAATCAAGATTGAATTGCCGCATCTTATAAAGCAAAGCCTTGTAGCTGATGCCCAGCATTCGCGCCGCATCTTTGCGGCACCAGTTCGTCTTATCCAACGCATCGGCGATCGCTTCCATCTCGGCTTCGTCTTTCAAACCTCGCACCAGCGCCTTCAATCCCTGTTCTTTCGGTGCGGGAACTTCTTCGCGCGGCGCTAACCGCTGTTGCTGGCCAGTCATCTCCAAAAGCTCACGGAAGCTTCCTTCATCGTCCTCTAGGATCACGTAGCGCTTCACGAAATTTTCGAGCTCGCGCAAATTCCCCGGCCAGGGATAGCGAATCGCAGCCTCAAGCAAGTGCTTGGAAGGTTCGGTCGAAGGTTTTTGGTACTTCTCGCTGTATTTGACGAGGAAGTGGCGGAAAAGCAAAGGAATTTCCGCAGTGCGCTCTCGAAGAGGCGGAATGTGAATCGAAAGAACATTCAATCTGTAATACAGATCCTCCCGAAAGCGGCCACTGCGCATTGCATCTTTTACGTCCATGTTTGTGGCGGCGAGAACTCGAACATCCACGTTGACGACGGATCTGGCACCCAATCGCGAGTACTGGCCGTCCTGCAGAACGTGGAGTAGTTTGGCTTGCAAATGAGGGCTCATTTCCGCGATTTCGTCGAGGAATATGGTTCCCTTGTTGGCGAGTTCGAACTTGCCGGGCTTCGCGCGGACGGCGCCGGTGAAAGCACCCTGCTCGTATCCAAACAATTCGGACTCAAGCAATTCGCCAGGAAGCGCGGCGCAATTCACTTTGACGAAGGACTGGTGGCGGCGAGTAGAACGGAGGTGAATCATCCGCGCCACGACCTCTTTTCCGACGCCGCTCTCCCCGCTAATGAAAACCGGAACGTCCACAGGCGCGATCTGAAGAATCTGCTGGCGTATTTTCAGCATCTGGGGGCTAGCGGCCAAGAAAGAGAGATCCTCGGTCAACTGCTCGCAATACTCGCGCAGCGCATCGTTTTCGGAACGCAACTGTTGTTTCTGGCGGACCTTCAGGAAGGCTGCGTCCAGTTCAGGTTTTTCGAAGGGCTTCGTAAGATAATCCACGGCGCCGAGACGAATGGCCTCTACGACGGTGGTCACTTCGTTCGAGCAAGACAGCATGATCACATTCAGCGAACGATCGATCTGCATGAGTTGGCGCAAGGTTTCGAGCCCGTCCAACTCGGGCATCAGGACATCGAGAATCACATAATCTGGACGTTCGCCTGCTCCCAGGCGTTCAAGGGCGTCCTTGCCGCTAGGAACACTTTCAACGCCGTAGCCTTCGACCTCCAGAAGCGTTTGGAGATACCTGCGAATGCTCGGTTCGTCATCAACTACCAGGATCTTCTCTTTTTGAGCCATTTTATCCCTACAAAACTGAATTTAGCTCATCAACGATCGCATCTACTCGACATTAATGGGCAATAAAAATGAGAACGAGCTTCCGCGACCAACTTCACTATCGACCCAGACCTTGCCGCGATGCGCCTGAATCAAACGTTTCGTAATCGCCAAACCCAAGCCCATTCCGGACGAGGACGGATCCACGCGAACGAATTCTTCGAAAATCTCCTGGTGAAACTCCGCCGCGATTCCTCCGCCTGTGTCGGACACGGAAACCAGCACGCTATTCAGCCGCTCGCCACGGTCGCGCCGCCGCTCTTCGGTTGGCGCCGCTTCAGCGACTCGACGCTCCCAAAAATGGGGCTCGGCGAGCAGGGTAACGGAACCGCCGGCCGGAGTATGCTTCAGCGCATTGTCGATCAGATTGGCCACACACTGCTGCACTTTCTGGTAGTCGAACCGGAACAGAGGGAGCTGAGGGCTGAGCCTCAGCTCCAATCGGACGCTTGCGCGTTGAAATGCATCCTGCCAACGGCAAGTAAGATCATTGATGCAGTCGCGCAGGTCATTTTCCCTAAGCTGCAAAACCAGCTTCCCACTTTCGAGCGCGGAATAATTCAGGAACATCGAAACGAGCCGGACAAGCCGGTCGCAACTCTCTTTGGATTCCTGCAGAATTTCCTGCTGCCGATCGCTCAGCTTCCCCAGAGAACCGGAAAGCAGCAAATCGTAATAGCCCTTCATCACAGCCAGAGGAGTCTTGAGCTCGTGAGCTGCGGACGCAAGAAAGACGGTTTTTTGGCGATTCACTTCCTGCAAACGGAGATAGGCCGCCAGCAAGTTTCTGTAAGTGATCTCCCGTTCCTGCATTAGTTCCTGAACCGTCTGGCGCATTTCAGCCTCGCCAGTGGTGGGTTCGGGAGGAGCAGATTCTACATAAACAACCAGCCAATCGGGCTCCGGAAGCCATCTGACCCGAGCTCTTCCTTTTCCCTCAGAGGTTTCGAGCGGAAGGGTAAGTTCCTGTTCGCCGCTTTCAAGCTGAGACAAGATGCTTTGCCGGTCGCATTGCAGAATGTCCCGAAAGAGATTCGTTTCCGGTTTGGAGTGAAGCGTTGGACCTAAGGCGTCCTGCGCGTGAAGATTGGAAAAGAGGACCCGGCCGTCTCGTCCTGAGACGACAAGAGGGCGATCTAGGGCGTCCAATAAACTTGCAAGGATCTGGAAAGCAGCCTGATTGCCGGCCTGATGAGTCGCAATGAGAGCTTCGGGCAAATCTTTTCCCTTTTCCGTCTTGCGGACGGACATACCTTCTCTGCGGAAGAGAGGAGAAGAGCCCGTATGCTCGCAAAGGGGTGGAGGGGTGTCAATGGTAAAGACGTCCTACATTTGCACAAACCTGGAAGTGAATGGGAGTAAATTTACCCAGCCAAGAGGGCGAGTTGGCATCGAGCTCGTGGGCCAATCCAATAAGGCATTCAGCATCTATAACTTGCGACAGATGTTGTACACGACTCGACTTTGCACTGAAATTGCGAACTGGGTGAGTACTAAAACTGAGGTACCCCGGGTTGAGAGAGACAGTTGTCCAATCGAAGGTTGGAATGTCGCCTCTATACGAGGAACGGCGCCGGTTCCAAAGGATACATCTGCAAGTGCCTTTGTTTGTGCGTGGAACGGACACTCATGGCGACCAGTTCCTGGAGCTGGCAAAGACGCTTGACATCAGCGGCTTGGGCGCTTTCCTAACTTGTCCACGGGCGCTTTCTGTCAACGAAGTCATTACCTTGACGATTCCGGCCCCTTCGATCACGTCATCGGCTTTAGTGCCCGCCGGAATGCCCCCAATACAAGCCAAAGTGAGACGGCAACAGGAAGCCGGAGACGTTCATCTTGTCGGTGTCGAGTTCCTCAAGCCGATTGGCTGAGATTCTTTTTGACTGCCTTCCGCCTGGTTCTGCACGCCATTAGGCATAAAGTGAAGTTCTTTTCACATGCGAGTTGTGCGACCCACTGAGCAGGGGAGAACCTTCGCTTTCCTCGAAGTAATTCTTGTCTTCACAGTGATTTGCGGGCCTGCTTGTGAGACGCTCATTCCGGAATGGACTGTCCCGTGCTATAGTTTCTCGCAGCCCCGCAGATAGTATCCCCTAACAATAGGGTGGAGTAGAGCTTTCTCGGACCAATTAATGGCCCAGCCCGGCGAATCCTCTCAGCCGCAGCCCTCGTCTGAAGAGTCTTTTCTCGAACTTCTTGTCGAGACTCTTTCGAATTTGGATGACTCCGTCCGCGGCCCTTTCTTGCGCCAGTTTTTCCGTACCGTCGCTCAAATCGACCTGAGCGAACCGCAAAGCATCGAAAATTGGCAGGTGATCCTACAGCGCCACCGCGACCTTTCTGAAAAGAGCGGCCGCCCTGTGGCGCTCAAAGCAGCGATGATCGACGTCCTGGCCTCCACAAATTTGCTGCGCGTTCCAGTGATGATGGAATACGCGGATTTTAAAAAGCTCCAAATCAACGCCGCTACAGATTCTCTCACCGGACTGTACAATCGGCGACTCTTCGATGAGCACTTCGACAAGGAACTGAATCGAGCGAAACGGTACGGGCACCAGTTGGCTGTGGTGATTTTAGACATGCATCAACTCAAAGAGGTGAACGATCGCTACGGCCACTTGCAGGGAGACCATATCCTGAAGCTCGCCGCGGACACTCTGCGCAAAACACTGCGATCCTCGGACTTCGCGTTCCGCATTGGCGGAGATGAACTGGCGCTACTTCTGCCGCAAACGGACTCGGAGCGCGCGATGACGCTATGCCGCCGCGTTCGCAGCCAATACGAAACGGATGTGCACCCTCTGAGTCTCGACATCGCGGTAACGCTGGATTTCGGTTTGGCTGTTTTTCCCGAGGACGGCGAAAAAGAAACTCAATTGCTAGAAGTGGCCGATAAGCGCCTGTATCAGTTGAAAGCAGAGGGCCACACAGCCATACCTTCTCCCGAAGGCCAATCTCCTCGAGGGGAGAGGACAAGCCCTGAGCCTGCTGGCACTGCGCCAGCGAGTGACGCGTCCACCAGGGCTGGAAAGCAACCGATTCCGATCAACGCGAGTCCGACAGCCAGCGCTGCCACGCGGCCCGTCGAAAAACGGAAATGGGAACGAGTGTCACTTTCAGGAACAAAGGCCTACGCGGTTATATCTGAGGCCGGGCAAAAAACGGCCCGCGTCATCGATCTCAGCTACGGGGGAGTTTCGTTGCTGATGGACGACACCAATGAGGTCGCGTTTCAGTTTGGCGCCGTTCTGCACGTGCCGATCTTGCCTCCGGTTCGCGTCGTTCTTCGCAAGACATACACACTCCCAGCCGAAAACGGCCGCACCCGGGTGGGCTGCTCTTTCGTTTCCTGACGAATCCGGTAGCGAACCGCTAGTGGCAATGAACGTCTTAGTCAGCTAAGATATAAGTTTGTTTGCTGGCCTAGCGACGCGACTGTGCATGCGGTCTTTCGCGCAGAACGGCCGTGCGGAACGGAGCATTAAATGAAAGAAGGCATTCATCCCGACTACCACGCCGTAATGGTGCATTGCGCCTGCGGGAGTACCTTTGAGACGCGTTCGACCTTCAAGGGCAACATGATTCGCGTAGAAATCTGCTCGAGCTGCCATCCATTTTTCACTGGCAAGCAGAAACTGGTGGATACCGCCGGGCGTGTCGAGCGATTCCAGAAGAAGTACGCCGACAAGCCTGCGGCAAAGAAATAACCGCCGCCGATTTTCTAGACGAGAGACTCAGAACTGATGGACGAGTGTGCGTGAAGATCTCACTCTTGCCGGCGTCTTCTGCTCGTGCGTCGAATGCATCATTGCTTAACGGTGTACAATGAGCCGTAAACCATATGGCGACTCGATTTTCTCCCTTGTCCGACCCTGTTCGACAATCTGAAATTGAAGCAGCGCCGCCACGGGTAACGCTCCGGAACTACTTCGCGCATCCATTCGATTCTGCTATCGCGGCTGCCCGCACGTGCTATTCGCCGCGCCTGATCGAACCTTCCGAGGTAAACGAGAAGCAGCGCGTGAACATCGGCTCCGGGACCTATTACGGCGGGCATCATACCGTCTACCAGCACGCGCATTTCGAATTCGGGCTGGAAAATGTGAGCCGCCAGTTTGTATGGTCCTTCCTGCACGCGCATCCCTTTTACAACTCTGAGCAGCAAAGCCAGCGGTACGTGCGGCTGGATCGCCCGCAGGCGTACGTTCCTCCCGAAGGAACCGCAAATTTCGGCCCAGCCGAGCGTGCGACTTACGAAAACGCGATTGCTCGAGCCTGGCACTACTATCGCGAACTCACGCGGGTCTTGCAGCCGGAAGCCAGGGGCATTCTTGCGGACATTTGGCACCTCAGCCCAATGTCGCATCCAAAACGAACACAGAAGGTCGACCGCCAGTCTGAGAAGCGCGCGATAGAAGTCGCACGCTACGTCTTGCCGGTAGCTGCATTCACCACCATGGTGCACACGCTGTCGGGCGTCGTCCTCTACAGGCTATGGCGGATGCACGCGGCCAGCGACACTCCGGCAGAAGCGCGACAGGTGATTGGCGAGATGGTCGCGCGCGTTCGCGAAATCGATCCTCAATTTTTCGATCGTTTCGACAATGTGCCGCTCGACGACCCGCCGGAATGGCAGCAGCCCTTGCACGACGGCGAAGCGTTCGCGCGCGAATTCGATTCCCAGCTTGGCGCGCTCACATCGCGCCTGGTTGATTATTCGCCCAATTCGATCCGCGTAATGGCGCAGGCTTATCGCGCGGTGATGGGTCTGACAGCTGCCGAATGTCCGGAGGCGGAAGCCATAGATCGCATGCTCAATCCCGCGCGCAATCCATACCGGCGCGAAACTCTGAATATCGGCGTACACGCGCCTATCATGCGTCCGCTGCAACACGCCAATTTCACGTTCGCTAAAAAGATCAGCCACACAGCCGACAGCCAAGACCAGCGCCATCGCATGGTGCCCGGGTCGCGGCCGCTGCTGACGCTCGCGGACACGCGCTCACCCGACTATGTGACACCGATGCTGATTCGGGAAAATGCGGCAGCCCGGGAGATTTACGAACGGGCAATGCTGGAGGCGTGGAGCGCCAAGAACGAATTGCTCGATCGCGGGGTGGCTCCGGAGTTCGCCCTGTATCTTCTGCCCAATGCGAAATCGATTCGGCTCGTCGAATCGGGTTCGCTCCTGCACCTACTTCACAAATGGACGATGCGGACGTGCTTTAATGCGCAGGAAGAAATTTATCAGGCGTCGATTGAGGAAGTGGACCAAGTGCGATCGGTATTTCCGGAACTCCGGCGTCATATCGGTCCGCCGTGCTATTTGCGCGCCGGAATTTCTACGCCCATTTGTACCGAAGGCTCCCATTTCTGCGGCGTAAAGGTTTGGTTAGATTTTCCCAACGTTCAGCGTCGCATATGACGCGTCGCGGAACACTTGTCTATTACCTTTCAGCTTGGATCCTCGGCTGCTTCTTTATGAGCGCGCTCGTCTGGATCAAAGATACCTATGCGTCCACCTTCAATCATCCGTTCACGGATTTCGCATTTGGCCTGTTGTATTTCTATTTTTTCGGACTCATCTCTGGCGCGCTTACGGCTTTGCTCGGCGCGTTCCTGCTGCGCCGGGTGATGAGGGCGCTCAAATGCAAGACTCCAGCCCACTGGGCAGTCGCCGGCGCGCTCATCACGCCATTGCTTATCGAAGTTTTGGGAACGTGGGGACGGCATCTTGCGATGCAACGCCGCGCCGGGGTCGGACTGTTGGAAGCCTTAACTTTTGGTGCGAAAACTGTACTCGATGCGGGTTGGTGGCTGGCAATTCTCGCAGGCGCGGCCACGGCATTCTTCCTCTGCCGCATCCAACGCGCTTTCTCACCTCAAGAAACTACCGTTACCATCTAAGAGAGTGATGCCAGCCCCTACCGTTTGAGAATTCGCGTCGCCGTGGGCGAAATCAGCTCGTACTGCGTGCCACGCCAGCGGATTCGCTTCGTCAGCAGCGAAGCGATGAAGTTCCAGGAGAAAAGAAAGGGAACGACTGGAGCCAGCACCATCCACACCCAACTCCATTCCTGCAACTTGCCTTTCCATTCGGGCAGCACATCGTTCACCGCAATCGTGCGCATCGCTCCCTTCATGGCCGCGAGTAAGGGTACCGCGAGCGCGAGGAGCGCCAGTTGTCCCCAGGGATCTCCATCAATCATCATTGCGCCAATTACGATGAATGCGTAAATCATCGTGAGCGAATAGCTAAGATGGGAAATCATGCCGAGCGCCCACCGTTTGGGTGAATAGACGCGCGTGATGACGATTTGGCGTGTGGTGAAGTCGAACAGTTCTGTGCCCGTCCAGGGATGCGGGGTTGCTGCCAGGCACTCTGGACAGAAAACGATTGCCTTCCCGGCCTGATCCAACGCATTCGTCAGAGCAAAATCGTCACTCAGTGCGCCTGTCCAATGCTCCAGTACCTGTGCGTCGTCAAATGTGCGCCGCCGAATGGCGGTGCCGCCTCCCCAGCAGAAATTGTTGGAATTGTCACCAAGCAGAGTCGCTATAGCGCCATTCCAGGCGGATGCCATCGCGCTGGCAAATCCGCTCTGTCCCATCGCGCGGCTCGGAATCATCCAGCGATATGCGGTGGTGGCGCCGATGCGCGGATCCTGCAGTGGGGCGACCAGCTTGCCAAGCCAACCGCGGGTCAGGCGCACGTCAGAATCCGTGAACACGATGACTTCGAATTTGTCGGGCGGCAGAGCTTCCACTGCGCGCCGGAGGTTATAGACCTTTTCGCCACACTCTTCCGGCGGCCCCGCGATCACGATGTGAACGGGCCGCTTGCTTGCGGCTTTCACGCGTTCGATCACCTTCAAGGCTGGATCGAGGCTGGTCGCAAGGGTGAAGTAGATTTCGTAGCTCGGATAATCGAACCGTGTCAGCGCGTTCAGATTGTCCTCAAGGCCCAGTTCCGTTCCTTTACAAGGACAGATCACGGCCGCCACTGGAGCGTAAAAGCCGGCGTGGGAACTCATGCGCCGACGGACCATTTGAAACCAGGCAAAACCGGTCCAAAGGGAATAGACGCCTGCCGCAATCTGAGAAATCACTAGGATGTAAAAGGCGATGATCACTTTCCGCAAGAATAACAAGAACTGAAATCGTGGTGTGCCGAGTTGGCACCTGCGTGTGCCGTAAAGGAATCCCCTGGCGAGGAAGGGGGGAAGCTGTCACGCATTGACCGTCCCAGCGGCAAATCGCTATAATTTGCCATTCGGGCACAGCATGGACGCTGCGCCGGAAAGCCTCGGTAGAATTCTCACGCAGCGCTGCACCGTTCGATAGCGCCATGAATCGGATCGAGGGTCGCGCGACCACCGCCAATCTGGCGGTGTCGGTTCGCGCCTACAGCCGGAACACTCTAGAATCCAATCGGGAGAAGTCAGAATGAAGGCAACACTTTTGCGCGCAGGCATGATTATCAAGCACGACGGCGATCTTCACGTGGTGTACAGCGTTGATCACCGAACGCCGGGGAACAAGCGCGCGGCCATGCAAACCAAGATGCGAAACTTGCGCAGCGGGTCGATGATCGACTATCGCTTCCGGGCTGAAGATTCGATTGAAAAGGTCGTCGTCGATGAGATCGAATTCGAATATCTCTACAGCGATGGCGAAGGTCACCACTTCATGAACATGGAGAATTACGAGCAGCTCCAGCTGCAGGACGACATCGTCGGCGACTCGAAGGACTACCTTATCGCCAACATGCCGGTGAGCATCGAATACTATGACGGCAAACCCATCGGCGTGCTCCTGCCCGACACCGTTGATCTGACCGTGGTAGAAACGGAGCCAAGCATACAGAAGGCGACGGCGAGCGCTGTCATGAAACCGGCTAAACTCGAAACCGGCCTGGTTGTAAACGTTCCGCCCTTCGTCAACTCAGGCGACAAAATCAAAGTAGACACCTCGGAAGGCCGCTACATTCAGCGCGTCCAGTAACCTCCAGCGTGAGTCATGTGCCCGTTTGACTCGCAACGGGCCAAGGCATATTCTTTATATCGAGCCTATTTCATGCTTGCCGCCTTCTATTAGCGATTCCTCTCCGCCCCGGCAGGGGCGATGCTTCCCGTCGAGCTTTTTCTATTTTCTGTTGCCCTCTCATTTGGAGTCCGCAATGGCTGACTTGTTTGCAAAACTTAGACAGATCGAATCGCGCTACGACGAAATGACGCAGGAACTGGCTTCGCCCGAAGTTCACGCCGACTCCGCGCGCTACCAGAAGCTCGCGAAGCAACACGCCGAACTTGGTGACATCGTGGCGAAATACCGAGAATGGAAGGACATCGAAAGGGGGTTGGAGGGTGCCAAGCAGCTTCTCGTCGAAGCCGACGATCCCGAAATGAAGCAGATGGCGCACGACGAAGCGCGCGTGCTTGAAGTCCGCCGCGACTCGGCTGAGCGCGAACTCAAGGTGCTTTTGTTGCCGAAGGATCCGAACGATGAAAAGAACGTGATCGTCGAGATTCGCGCAGGAACCGGCGGCGACGAAGCATCCCTCTTTGCCGGCGAACTCTTCCGCATGTACTCGCGCTATGCAGAATCGCAGGGGTGGCGCGTGGAAGTTCTCGAGAGCTCCCCCTCATCTATCGGCGGCGTGAAAGAAATCGTTGCCGCTATTCAGGGCCACAAGGTCTACTCGAAACTCAAGTACGAAAGCGGCGTCCATCGCGTTCAGCGCGTGCCCGCAACCGAACAGCAGGGCCGCATTCACACTTCTGCAGCCACAGTGGCTGTTCTTCCCGAAGCCGACGAAATCGACATCAAAATCGAACCCAAAGATTTGCGCATCGACACCTTTTGCTCATCCGGTCCCGGCGGACAGTCTGTCAACACCACCTATTCCGCCGTTCGAATCACACACATTCCCAGCGGCTTGGTGGTCTCGCAGCAGGACGAAAAATCGCAAATCAAGAATCGCGCGAAGGCTATGCGCGTTTTACGCTCGCGCCTCTACGAAATGGAGCAGGAAAAGCAGCACGCGCAAATCGCCGCCGAGCGACGCGGACAAATCAAGACCGGCGACCGCTCGGAGAAAATCCGCACTTATAATTTTCCGCAGAATCGCGTCACCGACCACCGCATTAATTTCACGCTGCACCAGCTCGATCAGGTGATGGACGGGAAACTCGGTCCGCTGGTCGACGCGCTCGTCACTCATTTCGAAGCCGAGCGCCTCAAGCAGGAACTCGTCGAGGCTTGACGATCCGCACAACCGCCACGGACGTTCGCCGGACCCTGAAAGAAGGGATGGCGCGCCTTCGCGCAGCACGTATACCATCGCACACCCTTGCCGCCGAGCTTCTTTTAATGCACGCTCTTGGACGCGACCGTACCTGGCTCTATTCGCATCCCGAGTCTTCGATCCCACGTGACATCGCTGAAAAATACCTCGCGTTGATCGAACGACGAGCTTCAGGCGAACCCACGCAGTATCTCACGGGCAAGCAGGAATTTTGGGGGCTCGAATTTGAAGTCAACCGCGACGTTTTGATTCCCCGCCCCGAGACTGAGCACCTTATCGAAGTCGCCCTCGAACGGCTCGGTTCGCGCGGGCTGAAAATCAATGCGGCTGGCGCGGCCAACTCGCCGCTTCGCGTAGCCGACGTCGGCACGGGCTCGGGCTGTATCGCGGTTGCCTTGGCGCGCGAAATGCCTCACGCCGAAATCGTCGCCATCGACATTTCGGAGGCAGCCCTTGCCGTCGCTCGCCGAAACGCCACGCGACATGGCGTCGCTGACCAAATCCAATTCATCCAGAGCGACTTCCTCGTATCATGTCGAGAGTTCGCACCGTTCGATCTCATCGTGAGCAACCCGCCTTACGTCGACCGCGATGAAGCGGAGAATCTTCCGCGCGAAGTTCGGGATCACGAGCCGCACGTTGCGCTTTTCGGCGGAGCTATGGGCACCGAGATGTACCCGCGCTTGGTCGCTCAAGCCTTCCAACTTCTTCGCGCTGGGGGAACCCTCGTCCTCGAACTTGGCCATAACTCAGCGGGTCGTATTCGCCAACTCCTGGTGCCACAAAAAGGCTGGGACGGTACACACATCACGAACGATCTGGCCGGTATCGCGCGCGTCATCGCGGCCCAGCGACTTGCGTTTCACTAACGCGGGACCTAGCTATATAGTTTGGGCAGATAGCCGATGCCCAAGCTGGCTCAATTCCGGGCTAAACATGATGCTTCGGCGCCCACTGCGGACTCGCCGGTTTCCATTCTCCACGTCGACATGGACGCGTTTTTCGTATCCGTGGAACTGCTGACGCGCCCGGATCTGCGAGGAAAAGCAGTGATCGTCGGCGGCGACCGCAATCAGCGCGGCGTCGTAACATCAGCCAGCTACGAAGCGCGGTGGTTTGGCGTCCATTCAGCGATGCCACTGCGAACGGCGGCGAAACTCTGCCCGCAGGGAATTTTTCTCGAAAGCCACCACGAGCTTTATGGCCGGTGGAGTGACCGCGTGGCGTCGATCCTCGCAAAGTACTCGCCAATCGTTGAAATGGCCTCGATCGACGAAGCCTATGTAGACCTCACCGGAACGGAACGAATCCATGGCACGGCGCTAGGGGGATCTCACAAGCTACTGCTTGAGATAACGTCGAGCACAGGTCTGCCGTGCTCGGGCGGTCTCGGCGCCACGCGACTAGTGGCGAAGGTTGCAAGCGATCAGGCAAAACCGCGCGGCTTGGTTTGGGTGCCAGCCGGAAGCGAAGCTTCCTTCCTGGCCCCTCTGGCCGCGCGGCGAATTCCAGGGATCGGCAAGGTAACGGATGCCGCCCTAAAGAACTTGGGAATCGAGACCATCGCGCAACTGCAGGGAATGCCGCTTGAGCGCCTGGAAGCAACGTTCGGGAAGTGGGGCACTGCGCTGTATCGCAAAGCGCGCGGAATCGACTCCTACGAATTTTTCGTCGATGCAGAACCCAAGTCAATTTCGCACAACCAAACATTCGGAGATGACAAGAACGACCGTGGACAGCTTGAATCCACGCTCAGCTACCTTTGTCAGAAAGCGACAAAACGCTTGCGCGACGCCGGCCTGCATGCTCGGACGGTGACGCTCACCTTGCGCTTCACGAATTTCAAGACGATCACGCGCGCAACCACGCTCGATCACCCCTGTGATCTCGATCATGTGCTGCTCGCGGCGGTGCGGACACTTTTTGATCGCACGTGGGATGGAAGAGCGATGCTGCGGCTCGTCGGTGTGGTTTTCTCGGGATTCTCGGCGGGATCGGGTCAGCTTGATCTGATTGACCCCGGGCGCCGGGACAAACTCGAAAGGCTCCTACAAACAACCGACCGATTGCGGGACAAGTTCGGTTTCTCGAAAGTGCAGTTTGGAGGCTCGCTGGGAAAGAAAGACCGACAAGACTGATCGGCTCGCCAGCGGTTAGGCAGTAGCGCTCGCCACGCTTGTTTATTCTGGCTCTTCTAGCATGGATTCCGGCCGGACGACGACGACAACGCCCCCTTCAGAAACGGAGTATCGCGAACGGTCCACTTCGATGTCGTGACCGATCACACTGCCTTCGGGCAGAGTCACGTGACGGTCGATGATGGCGCGGCGGATTCGGGAGTGGCGGCCGACGTTGACGTGATTGAAGATGATGGAGTCTTCCACTTCGCTATAGCTGTTCACGCGGACGTCGTATCCGAGCACCGAATTGACCACACGGCCGCCAGAGACAATCGAGCCGCCTGAAACGATGGAATCGATGGCAGTCCCGGTGCGGGTGGGATCGCCAAAAACGAATTTTGCCGGGGGATACTGCTGTTGCCAAGTGTGCAGGGGCCAGCTTTTGTCGTAAAGGTTAAAGACCGGCGAAACAGCGCATAGGTCGAGGTTCGCCTCGTGATATGCGTCAATGGTTCCCACATCTCGCCAGTACGAAGTCTCCTTTTTATTTTCGTCTCGGAAATTGTAGGCAAAAACGCGATGTTTTCCGATGATGCGCGGGATGATGTCTTTGCCGAAGTCGTGGGAGGAAACGGGGTTTTCGGCGTCGTCGATCAGGATCGGAACGAGCAACTGAGTATTAAAGATGTAGACGCCCATCGAGGCGTTGACCTTGTCCGAATGCAGGCGAGAGCGCTTCGGATTGGCGGGCTTTTCTTCAAATCCGATAATGCGCCAGTTCTCGTCCGTTTCGAGGACGCCAAACTGCTTTGCAGCCTTGGCGGCATCCACTTCGATCGTGGCCACAGTCACGTCCGCACCGGATGAGACGTGCTGTTCAAGCATGGTCTGATAATTCATTTTGTAGATGTGGTCACCAGAAAGAATGAAGACGTAGTTCGATTGCTCGCTGCCGATCGAGTAGATGTTCTGGTAAACCGCATCTGCCGTGCCCTGGTACCAGTGCTGAGAGACGCGCATCTGGGGCGGCAGAACCTCGATGAAGTCGCCGAGGCCCATCAGGACGGACCATCCGCGGCGAACGTGACGATTGAGGCTGAGCGCTTTGTATTGCGTAAGGACAAAAACCCGGCGCAGGTCACTATTGAGGCAGTTAGAAAGGGTCACGTCGATGATTCGGTACACCCCGCCAAATGGCACCGCTGGCTTCGCGCGATCGCGAGTAAGAGGCCAAAGGCGTTCGCCCTGCCCGCCAGCCAGGAGAACGCCGAGCGCGTTGCGCATCGCGGGAAGTGCCACAGCCAACGCTCCGAAAAACCAACCGCATTGTAGCAGCAAGTCGCAGGAATCACTGCGGGGAGTGGAATGGTAGAGGATTGGGCGCTAAGCCGCCTGACCTGGCGCGAAGAGGAAAATCGCGGCAGGGTCAATCGAGTTACTCAAAGGTCATCGTGCGGTCAGGAAAGCAGTTAACTGAAATTTAATCCTTGACTTAGCAAGGGGCCTCCGATAAAAGCAGTGTCCAATTGCCGGTTTGGCTGTGAATCGGTAAACTGTTTGAACCCATCTAACAAAACAAACTTTAAAAAGGGGAACGGGGGTGGATACGCGTGGCAGAAGTTGTGATTCAAGAAGGTGAGTCTTTGGAGAACGCACTCCGGCGATTCAAACGCAAGGTGCAGTCGGAAGACATTATCAAGGAGATCAAAAAACACAGCTACTACATGAAGCCGGGTGAGAAGCGTCGCGCCAAGGAAGCCCTTTCGCGTAAGCGCCTCCGCAAGAAGCAACGGCGTGAGCAGGACTAGACAACCTACTCATTCAGAAGACTCCAAACAGCCTGATGCCGGTCGGCGAGCGGGAGCCGGTTTTTGCCGGCGAAACCCCTCGCCCCGGCAGTGCATTCGTAAATTTTGGAGCCCATTAGCGATGAGCTGAAGCGCTTCCAAGATCAGGTGCCGCTGCCAGTCCTGTACCCCAGCGCGGTTCGGGAGCGGAGCATGGAATATCACGATAAGGTCCTGAAGTGCAGCGATTGCGGAGCTGAGTTTGTATTTACGGCCGGCGAGCAAATGTTCTTCGCCGACAAAGGATTCAAGAACGAACCCAAGCGCTGCAAGACGTGCAAGGCCACACGAGCGCAAGGGAACGGCACGAGTTCGCCGACGATTCAGCGCGTGGAAACGAAAACCGTGTGCTCGCAGTGCGGCAAGGAAACGACAGTGCCTTTCAAGCCGACGCAAGGGCGCCCAGTTTACTGCCGCGAATGCTTCCAGCACCGCAGGACAATGGGCGCCGCCGGGGGCGCGAGCGCTACAGCTTAGTGCCGTACCTGATCTGGATTGGCCGAAACGACTGGACCACGTCTGATTCGTTGGCGGGAATCCACCAATGATTCAAGCCGAAAGCGAGATATCGCGAGCCCTCTCTGCGAGAGGGCTCTTCTATTTTGCGGTCATCGGAAGTGTGCTACGCCGCCTGTGAACGCACGGGCGCAATTTCACGCAGGCTAGCAACAAATTGTTCGATTTCGGGCTGGGTGCCGATACTAATACGGAGGAAGTTCGGCATCGTCGGGAAGCGCCGCCCCACGAGTACTTTGCGGGCGCGAAACTGGTCGACAATCGGCTGGACGTCGGTTCCCATGTCAATCATCACAAAGTTAGCCTGAGACGGAATGAATTTGCGGCCGTCTTTGGTGAGCTGTTCCCCTAGCCATTCGCGAGTGGCATTCATCTTCGCAGCGCAATCGCGAATGTAACCCTGGTCGGAAAGGCTGGCGTAGGCAGCCGCGAGCACGGCGGCATTGCCATTGAAAGGTTGAAGATTGTAAGGCTCCATCTGCTGCAGAGTTTCCTTTGCTCCCACCGCATAACCAAGACGCATTCCTGCCATGCCATAAACCTTCGAGAACGTGCGGACGATCACCACATTCGGATGAGCAGTGATCAGGTCGACAGCCGTGCCATACGATGGGTCGTTGGCAAAATGGAAGTAGGCTTCGTCGATGAGGATCAAAACGGAGGGAGGCACGGCGTTTACGAAGGAGGCGACTTCGTCGTGCGAAAGTATGGTGCCGGTGGGATTGTTCGGGTTGCATACGTAGACCAAACCCGTTTTTGAGGTGCAGGCGGCGGCCATTGCGTGCAGATCGTGGCGATGGTCGGGTGTCATTTTTGCTTTTACGACCTCGCCATGAGCTGCGCCGACGTATTCGACGACAGCTTCGAATGTAGTGTCCGCGACGACGAGATTTTTCCCAGGTGCGAGGAAGGCTTCGTCGGCAACGCAAAGAATCTCGGTCGACCCGCAACCCAGCATGATGTTGTCGCGCTGGAGGCCGTGAATCTGGCCCAGAGAGTCACGCATCTTTATGTAAGTGGCATCCGGGTAGCGTGCAGCGATGTTGCCGCACGATGCGAAGCACTCGACCGCTTTCGGCGAGGGGCCGTAGGGACTCTCATTAAAGTTCAGATGGATTGCGCCTTCAGGTGCGGGCTCACTGTGGCGAATACCTTGGGCGCGGAGATAAGGTGCCGCAGCGGCGAATGCCAGAGATTGCGTAACAACTCGAGAAAAGTCGCGGCGTGAGAATTGGGACACTGTATCCTCCGGAACGACGATTGGCGACGATCATACCCTTTCCAGGATGCCGCAACAATAATTGATGAGGGCGGAGTAGGTTACGCAGAAAGGCTTAGGCCATGAACGACAAGCTCTTACGGAAGCAGTTGCAAAAGCTCTTAACGTCCGGCGAAGCCCATGCGGATTGGGTGGATGGCGTGAAAGATATCCCGGCGAAATTGCGTGGAGCAAAACCTGCAGGAGCGCCGCATTCGGCCTGGGAACTGCTGGAGCACGCGCGGATCGCCCAGTGGGACATTCTGGAATTTTCGCGGAATCCCAAGCAGGTTTCGCCGGATTTTCCAGAGGGCTATTGGCCAAGGAGTGCGGCGCCCGACGACAAGGCCTGGGAAAACAGCATTCGCGCTTTTGAGAAGGACCGCAAACAGATGAGTGATCTCATCGGGGATCCAAAGACGGATCTTTTTGCGCCAATTAGGCACGGGTCGGGCCAGACGATCCTTCGCGAAGCGCTCCTGCTCGCGGATCACAATGCGTATCATCTAGGCCAGTTCATCCTTCTCCGCAGGATGCTTGGGGCCTGGAAAGACTAGTTGAAGCCTCCTTGTCACGAGGGGGTTTGCTCGCCGCAGAGACGGTTCACTCGATATAATGAATAGAGTTATTCAGGGAGATTCATGAGCAGGCAGCAAGCGATTGTGGATTCATCCGCTCCGAAGGATGCGCAGGAGCAGATTTGGGACGCCTTCCGCCGCTGGGGATACCTTCAGGCGAACCTTGATCCGCTCGGTGATCTGGCACCTGTGCCGATGCCTGAGCTTGATGTTACCGGACCGGACGCAGACGCGGCCCGGCGCCTCTATTGCGGCCCGATCGGTGCGGAATTCATGCACATCCCCGACCGTGAGCGGCGGTTGTGGATCCAGGAGCAGATGGAGTCCGGGCCCGCTGACGTGGATAGCGCTCGGATTTTGGAAAAGCTGGTTCGAGCCGACGTTTTCGAACAGGTTTTGCAAACACGTTATCTCGGCACGAAACGATATTCCCTGGAAGGCGAAGCTTCACTCCTGCCGCTGCTCGATTCGATTTTAAATGAGGCTGCGGAACAGGGGGCCGCACAGGCGGTACTGGCGATGAGCCATCGCGGACGGCTGAACGTGATGGTCCACACGGTTGGGCGCGATCCCGCGGAGGTGTTTGCACGATTTGAGGACGTGGATCCCCGGAGCGTCCTGGGCGGCGGCGATGTGAAGTATCACATGGGCGCGACCGGGGATTTCGTCGCCAGGAATGGTCGCACCGTCGGCATTCATTTGGTGTCCAACCCCAGCCATTTGGAGGCGGTCGACCCGGTGGCGATTGGCCGCGCACGGGCGAAACAGATGCGTAGTGGCAAGGCTGGTCAGCAGGATGTGATTCCAGTGCTGATGCACGGAGACGCAGCCTTTGCCGGGCAAGGCGTTTGGGCCGAAACGCTCAATATGTCGGGAGTGGAAGGCTTCACGGTCGGCGGCTCTATCAACATCGTGGTAAATAACCTGATTGGGTTTACGACGATTCCTCGAGACGAACATTCCTCGCGTTTCTCCTCTGATTTAGGCAAACGGCTGCCAATTCCGATTTTTCATGTGAACTCAGAGGATCCGGAGGCGGTAGTTCGCGTTGGGCAAATGGCGCTGAAATACCGGTACAGATTTGGCACGCCCGTAATCATTGACCTGATCGGATACCGCAAGCACGGTCATAGCGAGGTGGACGATCCCACAATCACGCAACCACTGCGTTACAGAAAAATCGAGGCGCATCCGCCGACGTACCAGATATATGCGGAGAGAATCGGCGTCGATCCGCAGCCAATCGTGCGGGCCGTGCATGAAGAGTTGGATGCGGCTCAAAAGAGGGCGATCGAACTTGAAAAAAACCCACCTATGCGGACGCTACCCGCGTACTGGAATGAGTTTCGAGGTGGAAAGTATAACTCGTCGTACGAAGTAGATACGGGCGTAGCGCAGCCCGAGTTGACAACGATTGGCGAATCGATTGTGAAGTATCCGGAAGGATTTCACGTACATCCCAAGGTAAAGAAACTGCTCGAGCAAAGGCTGGAAATGGCGCGTGGGAAGCGGCCCATTGATTTCGGGATGGCGGAGGCGTTGGCGTTCGGTTCGCTGCTGAAGCAGGGCGTTCCGGTGCGACTAACGGGCCAGGACAGCCGCCGGGGGACATTTAACCAACGCCACGCTGCCTTGATCGACATCGAGACAGAAGAGGAGATAGTTCCACTGGAACAAGTAGCGAAAGAGCCGGCGTGGTTTGAGGTTTACAACTCGACCTTGTCGGAAGCCTCGGTGCTTGGATTCGAATATGGGTTCAGCCGGGACTTTCCCGAGGCACTCGTGCTATGGGAAGCGCAGTTCGGAGATTTTGCGAATGGCGCGCAGATCATCATCGACCAGTTTGTCTCGGCGGGCGAGGATAAGTGGAATCTGTTGTCGGGAGTAGTGCTGCTGCTGCCGCACGGGTACGAAGGACAAGGTCCAGAGCATTCGAGCGGGCGGATCGAGCGGTTTCTACAGCTAGCCGCGAGAGATAACATACAGATATGTCAGCCGTCGACGGCGGCGCAGTATTTTCATTTGTTACGAAGGCAGGCTCTGCGCGTGTGGCGCAAGCCGCTCGTGGTGTTCACGCCCAAAAGCATGTTGCGGCATCCAGCGGCGGCCTCGACCCTAGCTGACTTAGCGGCTCCGCGTTTCCTTTCCGTAATTCCCGATAGCGGCGACGCGACAGCGACGCGCGTCTTGCTTTGCACAGGGAAAATCGGTCACGAACTGATTGCTGAAAGACGACGCCAGAAAAACACTTCAACAGCTATCGTCTCTCTCGAGCAGCTTTATCCTTTGCCTGAAGCAGAGCTGTCCGCAGAAATGGATCGCCACGTCGGAGCGCGCGAGTTTGTCTGGGTGCAAGAGGAGCCGGCCAATATGGGCGCCCTCGCTTTCCTGATGCCGAAACTGGAGCGACTGGCGCGGGGACGGGCGGTGCTATCGGTCAAGCGTTCTGCAAGCGCAAGTCCTGCCACGGGCTCACATAAAGCACACGAAATGGAGCAGAAAACGCTGCTCGCGGTTGCGTTCGGGTCCGCGAACGGCCGCTAGGTAGCTCCTTCGACCGCCATCGATTTCGGCGCGAGTCGAGGCCTCTCCGAGCCTGGCCGACTTCGTTGACTCTTTTGGCGGAGCGGTCATACCATTGCGCCAGCCAAATCAATTCAGACATGAAGCCGCCCCTGCCCAAGAACGAGGCTGGCCGAATCGAGGCTCTGCGACGCTACGCAATCCTCGATACGTTTCCAGAACAAGAATTCGATGACCTAGCAAGGCTGGCAGCGCTCATTTGTGGGACGCCGATCGCCATGGTCACCTTCGTGGATGAGAACCGGCAATGGTTTAAATCGCGAGTGGGCATGAGCCTACCCGAAACGCCGCGAAACGTCTCTTTTTGCGCCCATGCGATCCTGAAGCCCGACCTTCTGGTGATTCCGGATGCACGGGCGGACGAGCGCTTTCGATCGAATCCACTGGTAACGGGCGCGCCAAAAATCCGTTTCTATGCAGGTGCGCCACTGGTTGCGCAGGACGGGCACGCGCTGGGAACCATCTGCGTGATAGATACGGTCCCGCGTGAATTGACCGAGGCGCAGCGCGAGGCTTTGAAATCGCTTAGCAGGCTGGCCGTGGCCGAACTGCAGCTGCGCCGCAGCGTGTCCGACTTATCGCAAGCGATTCGCGAGCGTCGTCGAACAGAAAATGAAATCGACCAGCTTTTCAACCTCTCGCTCGACATGTTGTGTATCGCAGGGTTCGATGGCTACTTCAAGCGCGTGAATCCGGCGTGGGAAAAAGTGCTAGGAGTTCCAAACCGGGAATTGCTCGCGCGGCCCTATGTCGAGTTCGTGCACCCTGATGACCGGGAAGCAACTTTGAGGGAAGGCCAAAAGCTCAAAGCAGGCGGCGAAACCATTTCATTCGAAAATCGCTACCGCCGAGGCGACGGCCGGTACATCTGGCTCTTATGGAACGCCACGCCGAGCAGTAGCGAGAAGCTCGTGTTCGCGGTGGCTCGCGACGTGACCGAACGAAAGCGACAAGAGCGGCGGGCGGTAGCGGGTTATGCGGTTACGCGGGTTTTGGCCGAGGCAGATTCGCTGGAGACGGCAACGCCACGGATTCTCAGTGCGATCTGCGACAGTTTGGATTGGGAGGTGGGAGCCATTTGGCGGGTGGACGAAGCGAACCAAACACTACGATCAGTCCAAATCCGGCGTGCGCCGGATGGAGGCTTGCCACAATTCGAGAAGGCGACTCGAGAATTGAAGTTAACGAAAGGTGTGGGGTTGCCAGGGCGGGTGTGGGAGACGGGCGAACCAGCGTGGATCGCGGACATCCCGGCGGATACAACGTTTCCGCGAGCCAAAATCGCGCTTGAGGAGGGTCTGCACTCGGCATTTGCGTTTCCTATCCGCGGAGCGGCGAAGTTCATGGGCGTCGTTGAGTTTTTCAGCAAAGAACCGCGCGAGCCCGACCGCGATCTGCTGGCCATGTTTGATTCCATAGGCAGCCAAATCGGGCAGTTCATCGAACGGCGTCGCGCGGAGAGCGATCTGCGGCTCTATACCGATTACCTGGAGGCCGCGCGGCATGCGCAAGAAGAGGATGCGCGAAAGCTGGAAGAATTGGTAAAGGAGTTGGAAGTGGAAAAACAGCGCGCGGAAGAAGCCACGCGGGCGAAAAGCGAATTCCTGGCCAACATGAGCCACGAAATTCGCACGCCGATGAATGCGATCATCGGGATGACGGAACTTGCGCTCGAGACGAAATTGAGCCATGAGCAGCGCGAGTATCTGCGGACTGTGAAGAGTTCAGCAACTTCGCTCATTAGCGTGATCGACGACATTCTGGATTTTTCGAAGGTGGAAGCTCGCAAGCTCGAACTGGACCATGTGGAATTCCAGTTGCGGGACACGTTGGAGGACGCGATTCGCGTGCTGGCGCTCCGTGCGCAGCGCAAAGGGCTTGAGCTGGCCTGTGATGTGCGGCCCGACGTTCCGGACAATCTAGTAGGCGATCCGCTGCGCTTGCAACGCGTCATCATCAATCTAGTGGGCAATGCCGTGAAATTCACCGACCACGGGGAGGTCGTCGTTCGCGCCGCAGTAGAATCAAAGTCGACGGCAAATGTGACGGTGCAAATCAGCGTGACGGACACCGGCATCGGAATACCTCCCGACAAGCAGCAGCGAATCTTTGAGGCTTTCGCGCAGGCGGACAGCTCCACTACACGGAAATATGGCGGGACGGGGCTAGGCCTCGCGATCTGCGCTCAACTGGCCGAGCTAATGGGCGGACGAATTTGGGTTGAGAGCCAGATGGGGCACGGCAGCACTTTTCATTTCACAGCGCGATTTGAACTGCAGCCTGAAAGAGAAAGAAGCCTCGCGGAATTCAGCGCGACGAATTTGCGCGATCTTCCTGTGCTCGTTGTGGACGACAACTTCACGAATCGCCAAATCCTCGAGGAAATGATCAAAAGCTGGCGAATGAAACCAGTGGCGGTGGAAAGCGGCCGGGCGGCGCTGGATGCTGTGACCGAAGCCCAGAAAGAAGGAAATCCATTTCGCGTCGTGCTATTGGACTCGCACATGCCGGACATGGATGGATTCGAAGTGGCGTCAAAGATGAAGCAGAATAAGCATTTCCACGACGCTGATTTGATCCTGCTGACGTCCGCCGGCCAGCGGGATGAGCTGAAGCGTGCCAAAGAACTGGGCGTGGCGACGGCTCTTGTAAAGCCCGTGAAGCAATCGGAGTTGTGGGATGCGATTGTGGCCATACTCCATACAGCTTCGAAGGAAAAGCACCGTCCGGTGCCGAGCCGCAAGGAACTTAAGGCCCCTCAGCAGCTTCGTGTGCTAGTTGCGGAGGATAACCTGGTGAATCAAGAATTGGCCGTGCATCTACTGGAGCGGCGCGGGCACGCGGTTACTGTTGTTCAGAATGGGCAGGAAGCTGTCGCTGCCACGCACGACCATAGGTTTGATGTCGTGTTGATGGACTTACAAATGCCGGAAATGGGCGGAATCGAGGCGACTCACCAAATTCGCGAGAGGGAAAAATCGTCGGGCGGACAAATTCCGATCATTGCGATGACGGCCCATGCGATGCGAGGCGACAGGGAGAAGTGCCTTGCCGCCGGGATGGATGGCTACGTTTCGAAACCGCTCGATCCTCAAACATTCGTCGAAACCGTGGAAGCGATGGCGCGCGGCGAGAAGGAACCCGCAGTCAGTTCGGCACTGGAAAAAGAGGGCTTTGCTTCAGCGCGCCCGTTTGATCCTTCAGACCTCTTGAGGCGCTTTAACGGAAATCGGAAGCTGCTCAGATCGCTTGCTCAAACGTTTCGGGCCGATTGTCCGACGATGATGGAGCGAATTCGGAAAGCGCTGGACACAGCGAATGGGGTAGAGTTGGCGAACGCGGCGCACGCCCTGAAAGGGTCGGTGGGAAATTTCGGTCCGACCGCGGCGTTCGAAACAGCAAAAAGGCTCGAAATCGCAGCGAGAGGCGGTACACTCAACGGCTGCCGCGAGACGTACGCGAAGCTCGAAGAGGATATTGCGGCACTGCTGCCCATGCTTCAAGGCGCCTCGGACAAATCTCAGCAGCAGCGCAGCTCGCGACCGCGTGGGCGGTCACGGAGAACTCGATGACCCGAATTCTTGTTGCGGATGATGATCGAACAACACGCACGCTGGTGACGGAATTGTTGCGCGGCGAGAATTTCACGGTTGTGAATGCTTCGGACGGCGCAGAGGCGCTGAAGAAGCTCAAGCAGGATCGGTTTGATCTTGCCTTGTTGGACGTGAGGATGCCGAAGAAGAACGGGATCGAAGTGCTGGCGGCGCTGCGGAAAACGAAAAAATCTCCCAAGGTCATCGTAATGACCTCAGACGACGCGCCGGAGACGCTACTGGGAGCGATTCGGGAGCAGGCGTACAGGTACATCTCAAAGCCGGTCGACCCACGTGCGCTGCTCGCGATCGTGAAAGAGACGCTGGAAAAGAAATCGAAGTCGTTACCCATCGACGTAGTCTCGGCGCGGCCAGAGTGGATAGAGCTGTTGGTGCCCTGTTCGCTCGAGACGGCGGAACGAATCGAAGGTTTCATGGCCCATCTAAAAACTGGCTTATCCGAAGAGGCGAGCGCCGCCGTCGGCCAGGCGTTTCACGAATTGCTGCTAAACGCAGTGGAGTGGGGCGGCAAATTGAATGCAAACCGTAAAGTTCGAATTTCATATCTGCGCGCCAAACGCATGGTGCTTTATCGGATTGCGGATCCCGGGCCTGGGTTCAAGCTGGCTGATCTGAGCCACGCGGCGATTGCTCACGATGATGACCAACCGATCCAGCACGATGAAATCCGCCAACAAAAAGGATTGAGACCCGGCGGTTTCGGCTTAGTGCTCGTCAAAGCTAATGTCGACGAGTTGCTCTATAACGAAAAGCAAAACGAAGTTGTTTTCGTCAAGTACCTAGACTCCTGAAGTTTCTCACTTTGTGACCCAGATTTCCCTACCTCGAGACAATGCAGCGCGCTTTTCACTGCTTTCGCCAACTCTTTTCTGAACACCGAGTGGGCTGCCAATTCTGATATAACCAGTGCGTTTTTGAGGAGCGCTCCATGAAACGGATGACGATTCTGTGCCTGGCATCTCTGTTCCTTATAACCGGTGCGACCGCACAAAATTCACTTGCGCAACAACCTAAGTCTCTGCCGAGCATCGACTCAAGAACTGCAAACATGCAGAAAATGCCAGGGTTCATCGCATGTTACTGGGATGCGGGCGAAGGAAAAATCTGGCTGCGAATCGATAAATGGAACACACAGTTCATCTACTACGAATCGCTGCCGAACGGTGTGGGATCGAATGATATCGGCTTGGATCGAGGCCAGCCCGGCGGGACGCAGATCGTTCATTTCGAGCGCAGCGGCCCGCGTGTTCTGCTGGTAGCCGAAAACGAACGCTATCGAGCAATGACCGACGACCTTGAGCAACGGACGGCAGTACAGCAGGCGTTCGCGCAGTCCGTACTGTGGGGATTCGAAGCGGCGGCGGCGGACGGTGAGGCTGTTCTGGTTGATGCGACGCAATTCTTCCTGAGCGACGCACACGATGTAGCAGCAAAGCTCGCGGACACGAAGCAAGGGAGCTATCGAATTGATGCGTCGCGGTCAGCGATTTATTTGCCGCGCACAAAGAACTTTCCCGAAAATACCGATGTGGAGTCGACGCTCACGTTTGTTGGAACCAACCCTGGACGCTGGGTGGAACAAGTTACGCCGGACCCACAAGCGATCACCGTCCACGAGCATTTCTCGTTCATCCAAGCGCCGCCAGAAGGCTTTCACAAACGCGAATACGATCCGCGTTCGAGCTTCTTCGGCATCAGCTACATGGATTTTGCCACGCCTGTGGATACGCCGATCGTAAAACGATATATCGCGCATCATCGTCTGGCGAAGAAGGAGCCGGCAGCCGAGACGAGTGAAGCCGTTCAGCCCATCGTCTATTACGTGGATCGCGCCATACCGGAGCCGATTCGGTCGGCGGTCTTGGAGGGAGCAAGTTGGTGGAATCAGGCGTTTACGGCGGCGGGGTATAAGGACGCGTTTCAAGTGAAACTGCTGCCCGATGGGGTAGACGTGATGGACGTGCGCTTTAACGTTATCGAATGGACGCCGCGTGCGACACGCGGCTGGGCATACGGGACAGCGATCGTTGACCCGCGGACGGGTGAGATCATCAATGGGCATGTCAACCTGGACGCGCTGCGAATTCGCCAGGATTTTCTGATCGCGCAGGGTCTGCTCGATCCATTCGGCAAGGACCCTGCGGGGTTGCGGAAGGCGAACGAAATGGCGCTGGCGCGAATCCGGCAGTTAGCAGCTCACGAAACCGGGCATACGCTCGGTCTGATGCACAACTACGCTGCAAGTATCGCCAATCGAAGCTCGGTGATGGACTATCCGCCTCCCACCGTGAGTGTGGGGGCAGACGGTAAGCCGGATGTTTCCGATGCCTATGCAGTGGGTATCGGCGCGTGGGATAAAATTTCGATCTCATACGGCTACAGCGATCTTTCGCAAGTCAAAGACGAGAGAGCTGCACTAGACAAAATACTGAGCGATGCGTTCGCCGGTGGCTTGCTGTATCTGACGGATCAGGATGCGCGACCGGCTGGATCTTCAAGTGCAGTCGCGCATCTTTGGGATACCGGCACCAATGATCTCGAGGGTTTGGCTCAAGTGATGGCGGTGCGCGCAGCCGCCCTTAAGAATCTTTCCGAAAGCGCGATACCGGAACATACGCCAATGGCAACGATAGAAGACGTGCTCGTTCCAATCTTCCTGTATCACAGGTACCAGGTAGCCGCAGTGGCAAAATCCATCGGGGGACAAGACTATACGTTCAATCTTCGCGGGGGCAGCGACGCAGCACCTTCGGTCGTACCGGCTGCCCAGCAGCGAAAAGCAATTCAGGCGGTTCTAGCGACGCTTTCTCCTCAGCTCCTGGAGGTTCCCGAAACATTGCTGAAGGTGATTCCACCTAGGCCGCCGGAGTATCCGGCGGGACGCGAGAATTTTTCGCGGCGCACGTCACCCGCATTCGACTCGCTTGCGCCGGCAGAAGCGGCGGCAGAAATCGTCGCTGGTTTACTCCTGCAGCCCGAGCGGGCCCAGAGGATGATTGAGTATCACGCCCTCGATCCGAAGAATCCCGATTTTAGCGAGCTTGTGGACTCGGTGCTTGGGTCCACGTGGAAGGCAAGGCGGCTAAGCAGTTACGACGGAGCGATTCAGCGTACGGTCGATGCAGCGATACTAAGCCAATTAACCACCCTGGCGACAGACGAGCACGCTTCGGCAGCCGTGCGGGCAGTTACGTCACTCAAACTGGACGAGCTGAAGAAATGGATTGGAGTACAAACGCTGTCTGCACAGGACGAGGCTTTCCACCCGCTGTATTTCTACGCGGAGAACGGAATCGACCATTTCGAGAAGGACCCCGCCGAAGTTCGGGTAATCCCTCAAGGCACACTTCCCGATGGAGATCCAATCGGCGCCGATGGCTGGGATGAGATTCGGTGAGGTTAGCTCAAATGGACGTCGCGGCGAGAATGAATTCCCAATCGGTCTACATTCGTCTCACTCGAAGATCGCGGGAGAGAGACCGAAAACGCTTGGCGAAGTCGGCTACAAAACGTATCGTATTGGGCTAGCAACCTTGCGGGCCCGTAGCTCAGTCGGTTAGAGCAGGGGACTCATAATCCCAAGGTCGAAGGTTCGAGTCCTTCCGGGCCCACTTCTACTTCGCTTTGCCACGTCCCAACATCACTTGTGACTTGCTTCGAGGGCGGATCCTCGTTGGCCGAAGTCCGGCTGCACGTTGACGACGCCAAATTTGCGATAGTCGCGCTCCCTGTGTGCAGCCATTGCCCACAGGAAAGTGATGCGATGCCATGGGACGGAAACGTTGGGATGGTAGCCGCTCGGAATCAGCACCGCATCGCCGTCGCGGACCACGGTGACCAGCTCGGGATACTGTGTGTCGTTATATACGAGCTGAATTCCATATGCCGGGTGAGGCATGTCAAAGTAAACATACATTTCCTCAAGCATTTCTGTGTGTTCGTGGGGAGGCCAACTGGTCCAATTGCCCGGATCGGAGACGGTGAATCCCACGAGGAGGCGCCCGGCGTCAACATTTTTCCCGATGCAGATGTTTACGACACGCGAGCTCCCGGCGGTCCCAGCAGGAAAACGGAGGCTAGAGTCTCGGCTGACAGCTTGGTACGAAACGAACTGCAGGGGATACGTGTTCTCCACGTCGGCTGAGAATTCTGCCAAATCGACTTCGCTCGCGGTAGTCACTTCGACTTGCGAGCCGCGCGGGACGTAAATCGAATCATATTGCGCGAGGTCGAATTTTTTGTCCCCGACGCGAATCGTGGCTGCCCCGGACAGGCAGATAAGGCCGGTTTCCCGGCCGCCAGTGGCAAAAGATGTTCGCGGATTCGATTGGCTCAGAAGGATGCGACCATAGGAAAGATGGCGATTGGTGCTGTTTTCGGGGGTCACGGAGACTTTGCGGCCCAAATGCTGATGCGTGCCACGAAAGATCATTTTCTCTATATTGGGTTGGTCATTCACGGGGCACCACCTTTACATTGAAGATTCAGAACGAGAACTGCTCACGGCGCGTGCCGAAATTAGTTTACTGATTTACACCACTGGCCAGGAATCCGCCATCAACTGCAAGGATGTGACCGGTGACGAAGCTGGCTGCGTCAGATGCGAGGAAAATCGCTGCGCCCACCAATTCCTCAGGGTCACCGAAACGGCGCATGGGAGTTCGCATGAGGAATTCCTGTCCCCGCGGCGTACCGGTCAGCAAGGCAGAGTTCAAGTCCGTACGAAAGACGCCTGGGGCAATAGCGTTGACGCAAACGTTGTACGGAGCCCACTCGATTGCAAGGGACTTCGTGAGCGACGCGACAGCGGCCTTGCTCGCGCTGTACGCTGCAACCTCCTGCAAAGCCACGAACGACGAAAGCGACGCAATATTGATTACACGGCCGTACTTTGCCTCGATCATCTTACGACCGAATACCTGGCAGGCGCGGAGCGTTCCGTTCAGATTCGTTTCGAGGATGCGGCCCCACTCTTCATCGGTTACATCGACGGTTCGCGTGCGCTTCGTGGTGCCGGCGCAATTGACAAGGATTTGAACGCCCCCAAATTTGGAGCAAACAGCGGCGCACAGTGATTCGAGACTCTCGCGGTCGCTCACATCACTGGTTACGGCCAGTGATCCCCGGCCCAGTCTTTCGATGTCGGCTGCCGCGGATTTCACCAACTCTGCGCGTCGGCCGGTGGGCACCACGTTCGCACCGGCGCGGGCGAGACCTTTTGCGATGCGCAGGCCAATGCCTGATGTCGCCCCGACCACCACGGCCGTTTTCGACGTCAGGTCAAACTGGGAGCAACTGAATTCGTTCATAGAGTTCGGCATCTTACCGGTTAGCGAATCAAAATTTCATTTCGTCTCATAAGGCAAAAACAGACTGGAAGCGCCCTCGATCACGATTGTCGACGCACCGCTAAATGGCATCGTCAGCTTGTACTGCTTTTCATCATAACGGTAGTCGGTTCCGCGATGGAGGACCGAGCCATTTCGCGATACTCCGCGAAGGCCGCGACAATAAATCTCAAATTCTCCCGGTACTCCCAAGTCCTCGGCGGTCAAAGTCCATCCATTGATAGAAGGCTTGACGGCAATGTGCCGCAGAGCGTCGCCCGTATAATAACCAAATTCGCTCTCCGTCTCCTGCGAAGGGAAAACTTCTACTTTAAGGCTCGGCTTCCAGTTCGTATCCCAGTTGTTGTTTGATTGCAGCACGTCTCCGCGAACAATAATGCTACCTTCACGGACAAATAAAGGAATGCTGTCGAGCGGGACATCGACGGAGACGCTCGATCCTCCACTATAGACGGTAGACCGATCGTTGTAATTCATCCATTTTCCAGCGGGCAGATAAACGGTGCGGCTCAGCGAGTTCGGCGTCACCACGGGGGCGACCAAGAGTTGGGCACCGAAAAGATATTCATCCCAGGTGTCGCGCAAACTTGCGTCGCCCGGAAAGGCGAGGATTAGCGCGCGCATCACCGGCATACCGGTCTGCGTGGCCTCATAAAGATATGAACGGGTGTACGGAATCAGATCGTGATGAAGGGTAACGTATCTCTGAGCGATACGAACGAGATCTGAATCATAGTCATACCAGATCGTTCTTTTGGGACCAATGAGGACTTCCATCATTGGGCTAAACGCGCTGAATTCGAGCCATCGGGCAAAAAGCTCCTTTTCCGGGACACGGATGTAACCACCGGTATCGGAGCCCCACATGGGGAAATCGATTAAGCCAGAACGCAGCGCATTTTTCACAGAAACTGACAAACCACCAAACGTACTGCGCGTGTCGCCATTCCAGATTGCGGTATATTTTCGGGCACTATCGTTAGCATTCCGCGAGAATTCGAAGAATTCGTCTCCGTATGCAGCGCGGAGGCCTTCGGCCGCGAGCTTCGGCATCAGGATCGCGTGCAGGTTCTCGATGGATCGAGGCATTTCGTCTTCTTCGCCGCGATCAATTTTGTAGCCCCGCACGCCCTGACGGACGTAGTTGTCCAGCTCACCTTTGAACCAATGATATACCTCTGGGCGCCGCAGATCCGCGGCGGGCCACGGGGAGTCGAATAGATAGCCTTTTGCAGAGCCCTCCTCGAAAAGGCGGCTCGAGCACCGATTGGCGATCCACAAGGTGAGGTACATTCCTCGATCGCGCAAATCGCGAATCATCCTCGAGGGATCCGGGAAGGACGGATCGAAATCCATGTTGCCCCAGCCATGGTCGCCGCTCCCATACGGACGATCGAGCCACATGACACTGGCTGGAATGTGCAAACCGCGCAGGCGATCGGCATCCTGGATGACTTTCTCTTGCGCGTTGGCTGCGTCGCGAAGGTCTTCGTGAGCGTCGTCGCGCCACCAGATGCTGTCAAAGGCCCAGAGTGGGGGCATGACTGGCGCCCCCGCCAGAGCGTTGTACCGGTTGAGCACGTCTGCGTATGAAGGCCCGTAAATGAAGTCGTAGGTGAGTTGTTTGTCGCGGAAGGAAAAACTCGTTCGCTCCGATTGAGAAAACGTGTAGTGACCCGGAGCAACAGTCTCGACGTAAATTCCATATTTTCTGGATGAGAGATAAAACGGAGCCCGCGCATTCGAGTAATTCACATCCGGAAGCTGACGAGTGCCGCCAAAATCGGCGTCGCCACCGCGATCGTCGATACTGCCGCCGAACGGATATTCCCAAACGCCATAGTAATGCTCGGCACGATCCTGAAATTGCTGTGAGATTAATTCGCAGTTGCCATCCTCATAGCTCAGGGTAATGCGAACAACATTTGGGTTAATAAGGGCAAGCGTCAACTCCGCCTTCGCTGGAGAGCCTTTAAGGACTAGAGTTGCGTGAATGGAATTGGATTCGTCAACGACTTCCGTCGCCGAAGCTACCTCATAGAGCTGTCCCGTGAAGGCCGTTCGAGTGGTTGATAACAGGATGTCGCCAGTCGACTTTTCAAGGATGCGCAGCGAATACGGATTCGTGTTCAATTCAACACGCACCACGGGAGAATCGAGGCTCTCGACGCTCGCCCTTGTCGAGGCTGCGGCCGCCGTCAGCATCAAGGCCGCCAGCAGGGTTCGTCGTACGTATCTATTTGCCCTCAAAAAGATCCTTCCATTGCTCGGAGCGCGGATAGGCATATTATGGGCAGGCTTAGAACAAGCTTGAAGCTCCGCGGATTACAAACGTCGAAGGCCCGTTGAACAGCAGGGTCAACCTGCGTTTCTGGTCGTCGTACCGATAGCCAGTGCCCTCGCGTAACGCTGTGCCGTTCTTTGTGACAGCCTGCACGCTGCCACAATAGACCTCCAGCGTGCCCTCCGAGCCTAGATCTTCCGTCTGGATGGTCAAGCCCACGGCCGTTGGCTTCACTTCAATCTTCCGAACCGCGTCTCCTGCGTAGTAATCGAATTCACTGCTGCTGTCGGCTGAAGGAAAAACCTCCACTCGAAGATTCCGCTTCCAGTTCTCTTGCCAATTGTTGTTCGATTTCAATATGTCCCCGCGAACGACGATCGCGCCTTCGCGCACGAAGAGCGGAGTAATTCCCAACGGTGCGTCCACTGAAACCGTCAATCCTCCCCTATAGGTCGTCGCGCGGTCGTTATAGTTCATCCATTCTCCGGGCGGCAGATATACATCCCGGCTCGACGCACCCGGGGTGAGCACTGGAGCCACAAGCAGATCCGGCCCGTATAAATACTCGTTCCAGACATCGGATACAGTGGCGTCGCTCGGATAAGCCAGAGCTAGTGCGCGCATCACCGGCATGCCGGTTTGCGTGGCTTGGTAGAGATACGACCGCGTGTAAGGAATCAGGTCGTGGTGGAGCGAAACATAGGTCTGCGCGATGTGCGTGAGCTCGGGATCATAGTCGTACCAAATCGTTCGCTTAGGACCGATGAGAATTTCCATCATGGGGCTGAAGGCCGTGAATTCGAGCCACCGAGCGAACAATTCCTTTGTTGGGACAGAAAAGTACCCTCCTGTATCACACCCCCACATTGGAAAATCGATCATCCCGGAGCGAAGGGCGTTTTTCACTGACATTTGGAGACCTGAGAAGGTATTCCAGGGATCGCCGCTCCAAACCGCCGTATATCTTCGAGCGGTATCGTTGGCATTGCGTGAAAATTCAAAATAGTCGTCCCCATAAGCCGCGCGAAGCCCCTCGGCAGCGAGTTTTGGAAAAAGAATCGCGTTTAGGTTCTCGAGCGGCCGCGGCACTTCATTTTCATCGCCGCGGTCGATTTTGTAGCCTTGCACACCCTGACGAACATAAGAGTTCAGCTCGTCTTTAAACCAGTTATAGACCTCCGGCCTCCGAATATCTACGGCCGGCCAATCGCCTGGAAAAAGGTATTGATGAGCAGAACCCTCCTGGAAAAGCTTGCCTGACGCTCGATTCGCTATCCACACGAGGAGATGCATGCCACGATCGTTTAAGTCGGCGATCATCTTTGCGGGATCGGGAAACACCGAGTCGAAATCCATATTTCCCCAGCCCATGTCCCCCGAAGCGTAGGGCCGGTCGAGCCAGATCGTGCTCGCTGGTATGTGAAGAGATCTCAGGCGGTCGGCGTCTTGAATAACCTTTTCTTGCGCATTGGCTGCATCGCGGGGGTCCTCGTGGTAGTCGTCTCTCCACCAAATGCTGTCGAAAGCCCAAAGCGGTGGGAGCACAGGTGGACCGGCCATTTCGTTGTACCGTTTCAGAATCTCTGCGTAAGAGGGTCCGTAAATGATTGAATACTTCAGTTCGTTGGTTTCAAATGAGAAGCTTGTCTTGCCTGCCTGAGCTATCGAGAAGTGGCCGGGTGACGTAGAGTCGACGTAGACGCCGTATTTTCCGGACGTGAAGTAAAAAGGTGCGCGCACGCTCGAGTGATGAGCGTAGCGCTGATTTCTTAGGCCCATAAAATCCCAGTCGGCGCCACGGTTGTCGATGTTGCCGCCAAATGGATATTCCCAGATGCCATAGTAGTGCTCGCCGCGGTCATCGAATTCCTCAGAGACGGACTGATCTTTTGAACCCGTAAATGTGATGTGCACTTGAATGACTTCCGGACTCACGAACTGAAGCGTGAGATCCAGCTTCCCACCTATGCCTGGAGGAAGAGGATTTCGTCCATCCAACTGAAGCATCAAAGAAGCTCTAACGGTATTCCCGTTTGCCACGACGTCCGTCGCGTCGAGCACAGGATACATCTCGTCTCTCACGTAAACAGCCGTATTGCTCTCAGAGAGCAGAACGTTTCCGGAAGACCTCTCAATAACACGAAACAAATAGGGTTTGGCTTGAAATTCGACGCGCAGCGCCGATGATTCCAGGACTTGTGGCGCGGCCGAAACGGAGGGCAAGAAGCCAAGCAAGACGGAAATGAAAACCAATACTTGTCCGAAGCAGACCGCAACTCTGTTTGGGGGCTGAATCAACGGTCGTTACCGACTGCCTGCTGAGTGCGTGAACGCCTTCATCCGGCGCCAAATGAGGGACGTTAGGTGTGTACTTACCCACTGTCAACCTTGAACGCCTAAAGGCTTGATTCAGGAAATTTAAACGACAAATAATGGGTGGTTTGAATCAGGAAGACATGTAAAGAGGGAGAAATGAACATACGCCAACTTGAGATTTTTCTGGCGGTTATGGACCTCGGAGGCGTTACGAGGGCGGCGCAGCACGTGCATCTTTCTCCCGCCGCGGTAAGTCTACAACTCCATGCACTCGCGGGAGAATTGCACACGGAGCTGTTTGTCCGTTCCGGCAGGCAATTGATCCCCACTCACGCCGCGAAACGGCTAGCCGAACGAGCGCGGTCCGCCGTAAAGCAAATGGATCAAATCCGCCACGAATTCGAGAGCGACCCTTCGGAAGATAGGCAGGCTTTTCATTTCGCCACGGGAATCACGAGCCTAATTTACCAGTTGGGGCGCCCGCTGCGCTTGCTGCGGAAACAATATCCGGGAAGCGAGATTCAGATTTTTGTGGGATCGACAGAAGAGATCGTTGCGGGTCTGCTTGAATCGCGCTTCGATCTCGGGCTGATCACTCTTCCCGTAAACGAAAGAAAACTAAAAATCATGCCTCTATTTGAAGAGGAACTCCTGCTGCTGCGACCTGCAACCGTGAGGGTACGCGGCTCGCATGCTGGATCAATCTCTCCCTCTGAACTCGGCGATGTTCCCTTTGTACTTTATCCGAAGCGGAGCAACATGCGATCGATTATCGACAGGTTTTTCGCAGACATTGGCCTCGTCCCCCGAGTAGTGATGGAAGCGGACGACACGGAGGCGATTAAGGCGCTTGTGGAAGCGGGTTTCGGCTACTCGATTTTGCCAGAGCACTCCTTACGTAAACGGGAGCGTTTCTTTCAGACATGCCGAATCGGAGGACACCGGTTGGTCAGGAAACAAGCGCTCGCCATGGCACGCGTCGACTACCCGCGAAAGCTAACAGAATCAATTGCGAGCTTTCTGATGGGGCTTCCCTGGCAAGGCCGACTGACGGCAGAGCATTTTCATTCCTAATTCGAACTCTTAGATCTCGCTACGAAGGCTCTGTTCCTGTGAAAGAGAAGCCGGCGCGAGTGAGGGGGCGAGCAATTGAATGAGCCCAAGCGCTATAAGATAGGCGACGCCCGCGATGAAGAATGGAATCATGTAACTTTCGGTCCACTGGAGAACGTAACCGACTATTTTCGCGATCAACATTCCGCCGATCGCGCCAGCCATCCCTCCAATACCGACAACAGAACCGACCGCGCTGCTCGGAAACATATCGGACGAAAGAGTGAACAAATTGCAAGAAAACCCCTGATGGGCTGCCGCAGCCAGTCCGATCAAAAGCACTGCCGTCCAAAGTCCGGATGCGCGGTAAGCGTAAATAATGGGGAGGACGCAGACAGCACAAACCAGCATGGCGATCTTGCGAGCCGCGTTCACCGTCTTACCTCGCTGGATCAAGACGAACGAGAACCAGCCACCGGCAACACTTCCCACATCTGAAATCAGGTAAATGACGACGATGGGAACCACGATCTGGGTGAGCTTTAGAGAATGCTTTCGTTGCAGGAAATCAGGAATCCAGAAAAGATAAAACCACCAAATAGGGTCGGTCATAAATTTCCCGGCGACGAAGGCCCAGGTTTGGCGGTGAGAAAGCAGACCCATCCATTTCACGCGGGCCTGCGCCTGTGGGGTGCCCGGCTTGCGGTAGAGGAGCAACCACAGAAGCACCCAGGCAAAACCAAGTGAGCCCGTGAAAACGAATCCAGCGCGCCATCCCCAGCGAATTGTTATCCACGGGATTGTGAGAGGCGTCAAAATCGCCCCGATATTCGTTCCAGCGTTGAAAATTCCTGTCGCCAAGGCGCGCTCCTCTGCCGGAAACCATTCCGCAACGGACTTAATACTGGCAGGAAAAACAGCAGACTCGCCAAGACCCAACGCAAAGCGAGCGGCGATAAAATCCGTAAGGGAATGTGCAAAGGCGTGCCCGATCGAAGCGAAACTCCAGAAGATCATTGCGGCCGCATATCCCAAACGCGTGCCGACTCGATCGATAAATCTGCCCACCAGCAACAGACCAATCGCATACGCAGCTTGAAACGCAAACACCAGGTTGCTGTAGTCGATTTCGTTCCAGCCGAGCGCGTGCTGCAACGTGTCTTTCAGGACGCCAAGGATCTGGCGGTCCATGTAATTCTTTGTGGTGCCAAGCAGAAGGAGAGCGCAGATAATCCAGCGGAAAGAGCCGAAGCGGGATGCAGGTTTGGAATCGATTACGGAAGTTTTCGTTTCAGTCACATGAGTGATTTATGGCAGCCAACGCTCCGCTGCCGGCAAATAGAAGACCCAAAAGCATAAACCGGGCCGCGGGATGTTTGGATTCATTTTTTCTTAAGGATGGGTTCAATTCTTGTGGTTTTGGCGAGTTTCAAGACAAGAACGCACTCAAACGCAGGCTATGCGTCCACGGCCTATCGATCCGCGCCAAAGCGCTCTAAGGTTCCGTTGGAATCGTTGGCCTGGCAAAGCGAATCGTCAAGCCGTCCGGGTCTGTGATCGAGACGCTCTGACCTTCCTTTTGGACTTTTATGCCACGGCGTCGAAGAGTCGCTGCGGCTGCTGTAACATCCGATACCTCAAGCACAATTGCCGCATTCGGTTCCCCGTTTGAGGTAAACGCCACTTGTTGGTTCGAATTTCCCGGCAATCGAAAAGCCGTCGGTGGCGCCCCGCTGGGCTCCTCAAATCCGAGTTTGCTGATATAAAAGGCTTCGACTTCCGGCACGTTCGCGGCACAGAACTCCACGCGCCAAAGATGTCGCGAGACAGCATCGTTTCCAAGGTGTTTGCCGTTGTCCTCCGAGTGGAGCGAACCGGGAAGATACTGCGTGTATTCGATGAGCTGTCCAACGGGATCGTGAAGCGCAAATAACAGGTTGCCCGCTCGGCCTTTGCGAGGTATCGACGCATCCAGACCTCGAGCGGCGTAGGCCTCTTGTAGGGAGTTCAGGTCGTCGGATTCGAAGCAGACATGCATTAAGCCGATCGGCTGCGACATGTCCTTCTGCCGATAGAGCTCGATGAACTGGCGGTCGTTTACCTTCACATAGGACACTGAGGGCTTCCCATCATCCGTGAATTCAAAGGCCTGTTCGAAACCCAGCAACCGATAGAATCGGCGAGATTTCGCGAGATCGCTGACACGAAGCGCAACGTGTGCAATTCCTGAAAGAGCCACTGATTGCTCTTCAGCGAAAAGTGAAAGACCAATAACGAGAAGTATGCCGGCACGGCAGCTTATCATTCGGCAGGAATGGCTAATACCCTTTGACCTTGACCACCAAATAGGAGAATTCGCCGCGATTCACCAGCAGCTGGTGAGGAGTCCGCGCTGGAATACGAACGATGTCTCCCGCGGAAAGCTGTTCGCGAACGCCGCCTTGAATCGTTCCGTTGCGCTTCTCGTGGGGAGCCACCGTCTCACCGTTTAATAGGGTGCCTCCGACGATGAGGGTAGCGCTGCCGGACTCGACAACGAAAACGTCCACCTGGGTTTCATGCCATTCAGGCGGGCCGTCTGCCTTTCGCTGAACCAACAGAACGGTTTCATTGGGATAGTCAGCAAGCTGCTGAACGGCAAAGCGATGTGGATCTGTCATGGCGGTCTGCGCTAGCGTCTGGCTCATCCGACCAACTTCGGGAGCCGTCCAATGAGCAAAGCCCTCCGGCGCTAGAGCCTCGTCGGCGCTAGTTCCAAAAGCGAGTGCCAGCAGGCTCAGCAAGCAAGCTGTTTTCATTGCGCGCTCCCAATCAGGCCCGGGCGGCTAGGGATGGATTCTAGCCGCCCATCCGCCGCCTGGCGCCAGGTTAACATTGAGCTTCGTCGTGCGTGTCACCTGAATGTGCGTCTTCTCGTAATCGCTTCCGTAGCGATCTGCGTTCACACCATCGTGATAAGCATCCATCCAGAACGTGCCCTCAGGCAAAAAAGACAAATCGATCGTGAGAGCCCGCGCGGTCCAGTTCGTCATCGCGCCCAGGTACCAATCTGCTCCGTTTCTGCGAGCGACGAGGACGTACTCCGCGATGCGCCCGTCGAGGACCTTCGTGTCATCCCATTCCGTAGGAACAGGAGCGAGGAAATCCATAATCTCGGGTTCCCGCAGGTAGTTCGAAGGGCTATCGGCGAGCATTTGGAGCGGCGCATCGTAAACGATGTACATCGCCAACTGATGGCAGCGAGTCCCGAGACTCATCGGTCGGCTAAAGATTGGCGCGAATGCCGCCTTGGGGGCGTTGAGCATCGCGCCGGGCGTGTAATCCATTGGACCCAGAAACATGCGGGTGAAGGGGAGCGTTACATTGTGCTCTGGCTCGGTTTCGGCGCCCCACTTGCTCCATTCGAGACCCCGAACCCCTTCGACATTGATTAGGTTGGGCCACGTGCGAGTCATCGTGGCTGGTTTCTGGTCGCCATGAAAATCGACGAGAAGTTTTCGTTTCGCGGCTTCGCGCAAGACTTTGTAGTAGTAGTTGATTAGAAGCTGATCGCTCCGCTGCATGAAATCCACCTTGATGCCCTTTACGCCCCACTTCGCGAACTGGTCGAGTGCGGGCTGAAGCTGGTCGTCGAGAGTCTTCCAAACAACCCAGAGAATGATTCCAACGTTTTTCTGGCGAGCGTAGGCCAAGAGCTCTTCCATATTTATTTCCGGAACAACTTCGAGCAGGTTTCCCAGCTTGTACCAGCCTTCGTCCAGAATGACGTAAGGAATTCCATACTTGGACGCGAAGTCGATGTAGTACTTGTAAGTCTGCGTGTTGATTCCAGCTTTGAAATCGACGCCGTAAATGTTGTTGTCGTTCCACCAATCCCAGGCTACTTTGCCGGGCTTGATCCACGACGTGTCTCGTAATTCCGAAGGCTTTTCGAGCAGCCAAACGAGATTGTTTGTGAGAAGGTCCCCGTCGCGTTCGACGATCCCAATCACACGCCACGGAAAGGTTCGAGTGCCCCTGGTGACCGCGATATAGTCTGCGCTTTTCGTCACCTTGAAGTCGCGATCGCGTTCGAGAGTCTGTTCCAGCGGATAAGGCGGAAACGCGCCCGCGAGCGCTGCACCTCCAGTACCACGGAGCCAGAGGCCGGGGTAGTCGTCCACATCGGATTCGGCGATGGCTAACTTTGCGCCACCGCCGACATCCACGACCGCGGGCAAGCTGGCAAGCGATTCGGATCTGATGTTCCGAAGCGGCTGGGGAACGTAACGCCGCTCGTTGTGCGAGAAGAAGCTCTCTTCGTTGGGATAGAAAACGCTGAAATTATCAGGAAAGCGAAAACTTGCTTCTTCGCCATAAATGGTGACGTGCTCCTGCGACAGAGACGTCTCAAAGCGGTAGCCGACACCCTCGGGATAGGCACGGAAGACGACCGCATAACCACCATCCATTTCAAGTCGCAGCTCATTATAGTTCTCGCGGATCTTGGCGAATTTCTGCCGGACAACGGGAACTAAGATTTGATCAACGGACCTCTGTTTTGAGCTGAGTACTTTGGCGTTCTCGCCAAGAACCTTGCGCTCGGCGTTAACGGATATCGACGATCCAACCAGCAGTGGCTTACCGTTCAACAGGACATCGTACTGAATGCGGCCCGAAGTCCGGACATCAACCTCGATGCGATTATCCGGTGATCTCAATTGCCAGTCCGACTTTCCCTGGGGGCGGGCGAAACAGGATGCGGCAAGAGCCAAAATCAATGGGGCCGCAGAAAGCCCCTTGATGATGTTCGCAACCTTTCGAGGAACGTTGGCTGCGCGAACGCCGCTGCAGTGCCGAAGTGAGGTCTTCAGTACTCTCATTTTCTCTTGGACGAACGTTTCGCAGCCAAGGTAGGGGACTCGGAATCGGCCCAAATCTCCGGCAGCTCCAAATAGGCAGCCGCATTCTTAAAGCAGATATTCTTGATCACGCCACCGACGAGCTTCTCATCGTTAGGCAACCGGCCGCGTTCGATTTCGTTGCCGAGGAGGTTGCATAGGATCCGGCGAAAATACTCATGGCGGGGATAAGACATGAACGATCGGGAATCCGTTACCATGCCAACGAACCGGGAAAGCAGCCCGCAGTTCGCCAAAGCCGAGAGTTGCCATTCCATGCCCTGCTTCTGGTCAAGAAACCACCAAGCGCTGCCGAATTGGATTTTCCCTGCAACATTGCCGTCTTGAAAATTACCGGTCATGGTTGCAAGCGTATAGTTATCGCGAGGATTCGCATTGTACAGGATCACCTTAGGAAGCATCTCGGCCCGGTCCAAGCGGTCAAGATACTGTCTCAGCGAATTGACTTGAGGCCAATCACCGATCGAATCGAAACCGGCATCGGAGCCGATACGCTCCAGCATCTTGGTATTTGCGTTGCGATAGGCCCCGAGGTGCAACTGCTTCGTCCAGCCGCGTTCGGCATCCAAACAACCGAAGAAAAACATCAAGAAACTGGCAAATTTTATTGTTTGTGGTGGGTCCACTTCTTTCCCAGCCCGAACACGATCGAAGATTGCTTCGGCTTCACTTTCAGTACACGGCTCAGCGAAGCAGTAGTCCAATCCGTGATCCGAGAGGCGACAACCGCATTCATGGAAGTGACTGTGGCGTTTCCGCAAGGCACTTAAAAATTCGGAAAGTCGAGCGACATGAACGTTTGCGCTCGCCGCTAGTTTTTCTGTCCATTTGTTGAATGAAATCGGATTCTGCGTCCTGAGCGCCTTATCAGGACGAAATGTTGGAAAGACCCGAGTTCCAGGGATTGAGGCTCGAATCTTGCGGTGATGATCGAGCGAGTCGGTCGGGTCGTCGGTAGTGCATAAGGCCCTGACGCGAAATTTTTTTAGAATTCCTTGAGCCGATAAGTCAGGTCTTGAGAGCTGCTCGTTAGCTCGCTTCCACACCTTCGAGGCTGTGGTGTCACTCAGAAGGTAATTAATGCCGAAATATCGCTGGAGCTCGAGGTGAGTCCAATCGTATTCGACGTTTCCGATGGTGGCAGGCACTGTGCGAGCCCAGGCCAAGAATTTCTCGCTGGGCTCGGCTGTTCCCGTGCAAAAGCGCTCGGGGACGCCGTTCGCGCGCATAGCGCGCCATTTGTAATGGTCCCCCTCAAGCCAAATTTCAAAAAGACTGGCGAAGCGTCGATCCTCGGCTATGTCGGCCGAAGGGAGATGACAATGGTAGTCTAGAATCGGCTCGTGTTCCGCGTATGCGTGATAAAGGCGTCTCGCGGCTTTACTCTCAAGCAGAAATGTTTCCGTAATGAAACCCATCAGTCGGGCCCCGTGAGGAACGCAGGTCAAAGGCCCCTACTCAATCACGCGGCGGGGCTCGATGGCAAGATATTTTTCACGAGTTCTGTGCAATATTTCAGTGATAATGCCCGTGCTGTAACATAAAGAACAGAAAGGCTTTGAGCTCTTCTAGGGCGCTGGCGTTTCACTCCATCTGGCCCTTCACTTTAGGTTTACAATGGAAATTGCCCCGGGTCCGCTGGACGCACCGCCCGTGCGTGGAGGCGCGCAAGATTCACGCTTGACGAGCTGCGTAGGGAGAGTAACCGCCTCGACAGACAGGTCGGGCCTAGCGATGATCTTCAATAGCAATTCTGCCAGTTGCCGCCCGACTTCGTCGGTGAAGACGTGAACGGAGGTCAATGAGGGGTGCAAGGCGGCCGCCTCAAGCGTGTCGTTAAATCCAGCCACACTCAGGTTTTCAGGGATCCTGAGACCGCTATCCCTCGCAGCATTACAGGCGCCGCGCGCGGACGAGTCATCACCGGCGAAAACTGCTGTTAGCGAAGGCCACTGCTGAAGCATCAATTTCGTGCCGAGATATCCCATTTCCTCACCTTCGCGAGAACTGAGCTCGTTCGTACGAATCACCAAATTGGCCTCCTGCATAGCCTGTTGGTAACCTCTGAATCGTCTCGCGTACCAGGGCAGGCGGAGGTTTCCCACGAATCCGATTTCGCGATGTCCCAAAGACTGCAGGTAGCGAGTCAGCTCGTAGGCGCCCCGAATGTCGTCGAAGAAAACAGCCGCGCGCCGATCGTCTTTTGATTCGCCGATAATATTGTTCCCAAGCACGACCCATGGAATTCCGCGACGAGTCAAGAGGTTGAGGAGCTCGCGTGAATTTGTGCCAGCAACGATCACTCCGGATACGATTTGAGAACGCTGCAGAATTTCGGGCAAATTAAGATCGTCGGCAGAAGCATCCACCGAATATTGGTATGGCAGAAAGAGCAGCGCATAATCGTGTTCGGCGCAGTAAGCCTCAGCGCCTACGAGGACGGATGAGTGAAATGGGTGCAGAACGGCGCGATTGCTGAGAAGGAATGCGATGATCCGAGACTTCTTACCTCGGCCCAGGTCGAATCCAAGCTTGACTGCAGCCTTAATCACGCGGTCACGCATTGCAGGCGTGACGGCGGCACGGCCTCCGAGGATCCGCGAAACCGTAGCCGCACTCACGCCAGCAGCGCGAGCGACGTCAACGAGACGAACTTTCTGTGATCGACGAACCATGCTCAAACTCCGGCATCGCGACCGGTGTCAGCTTGAAATACACCTTAAATTAACGATTTTCTAGAAGGGTTGCCGAACATCTGATTTTGCACCACGTTGAATATCACGCTCAGTTGGGCTGCGCAAGGGCATCTAGCCCCTCCCAAAGGCACCCACGTCTTCCGAATGGGAAACTACCTTTCACTCCGCCTTTCTACTGTTGCGAGCCGGAAATTCGACTCAGATCGGCGAGCGCTTCTTGAGCCTTTTCGTCATTCGGATCGATATCCAGTACCATTTGTAGTTCTTTCTTAGCGTCATCCAGTTTGCCTGTACTCTTGTATATAAACGCCATGTTTCTGTGCAGAATCGCACTGTATGAACAAGACCGGCACAAGCTAATTGCTTGCTGCATCTGATCGGTCGCCTGGGGCCAGTTCTGAGCGCGAGCCGCCTGCAACGCGAAATTTCGCAACATTGTTACCTGATCGGTGATAGCCTCGCGACTCTTGATCTCTTCGAATCTGTTCTGATATTCCTTCGCTTGCGGATCGTTGCGTCTGCCCAAAGCTCGGGCCAGGCTATATAACGCCTGCGACCCATTTGGATCCGATTGGACGGCTAGTTTCCAGTGCTCAATCGCCTCGTCGGTGTGCCCGAGTTTTTCAAGGCACTGGCCCAAGAAAAACTGGGCATCTGCGTTTGCTGGATTGAGCGCTACAACTCGTCGTGCGAGTGCCGTAGCCGTCGCGATATTATTCTCCTGCCGTTCGACAATGGCCAAGAAGTAGAAAGCGTCTTCAAGAGTAGGCTGGAGGCGGCATGCGCTCTTGAGCTCCGTGCGCGCTTCCTGATAGCGTCCCGTCAGATAGTAAAGATGCCCCAGGCTCATATGAGCCGCAGCTGAATTGGCGTTCAATTTCACGGCCGCAGTCAGTTCCGAAAGAGCTTTGTCGGTCGATCCTTGCTCTACAAGAGCAATTCCCAAGTTTAAGTGCGCATCGGATGAATCCGGCTGGAGCTCGACAGCCCTCTGAAATGGAGCGATAGAATCTGCCGCCCGGCCCACTCGGGCGCGGACGACACCGAGGGCCGTGAAGGCGCCCGCTTGCGTTGGTTTCGCTTCGATTACGGATTGTAATTCGCTTTCCGCCTTCGAGAACCCTTCAGTCTTTGCAAGAGTGAGAGCCAAATTTACCCACGCCTCTGAAGAGTCTGGATCAACCTCGGTTGCCTGACGGAACACTTCGACCGCATCTGAGTCGCGTCCTTCGTGCGAATAGAGTGCGCCCAGGTTATTCAAGGCTTCTGCGTACTCCGGGTTGTCCGCAATCGCAGCACGAAATTCCTTTTCGGCCTCCGAAATCTGACCTGATTGGACCGCGAGCAAGCCTAAATGATTGTGAGCGGCTGCGAGACCCGGGTGAAACTGCAGCGAAAGCTCCAGTTCGTTGCGCTCCTGCTTTAGATCGCCCAGGGCACCCAGCGCAAGGGCGAGGTTGAAATGCAATTGCGCATCATTGGGTGCGAGCTGTAGCGCTTGCCGATACCTCTGCTCTGCCGCCTCCAACTTCCCCGCAGCAAAAAGTTCGTTCGCTTGCCGTGTGAGGCGGTCAAGATCCGACTCCGCTTTTGCCTGGCCTGCCTGAGAAACCTGCGCATACGCGATCTTGGCCGGAAGAGCCATCCACAATGGCACCAGCACCACGGATTTCCATAGCAAAAGCTCAGATCTTCGACTCACGAACCAATACCTTTCAGCATGCGCTCAATTCTTATTCCGGCCGTTCCCTCCGTCGTAGTTCGAAGAACTGACATGTTTTGTCGGGGGATGTGGTCGACGAACTTGCTCCAGAAACGCACGCAGCAAATCCATCTGCGGAAAAAGCTGCAATGCCCGCGTCAAAATCGCAGCGGCCTCGTCTCGTTTGTTCTCGGCCATGTAGCCTTCTGCCAACAGTGTATATATCTTGGCGTCGTACGGGGCGCGTTCCAAGCCCGTCCGAAGACAAGAAATCGCGTTTGTTAGCTCGCGTGCTTGGAGAAGCTTGCTTCCCAGCGACTCGAAATCCCATGCTGTACTTGATCCGCCGGCAATTGCCTTACCGAGATAGCTAATCGCGGCTCGATCCCCTTCGGGGGTCTTGATTTGGAGGGCTTGCGCCGCGAGCGCTTCGAGCACATCCGTGTTGTTTGGCGCCGTTGCCTGCAATTGCTGGGCTATTTCGAAATAGCGCGGCATGTATTCGCGATGTTCCGCTCCGAGTTGGCCATAGGCCTGGAGAAGAGTCAACGGCGGGACTAAATCCTCGTGATTGGGAATCGCGTCTATGTGGACGATGTCTGGAAGGGCTCGAGTCGCAAGGTGGAAGGTAGCGTCCGGGAACGGCTCGTCCGGCGTAGTCACTATACGGTGGTTCGTAAGGCTGGCATGCGATATCTCTGCGACATCGCGCTTGGGCATGTGGCAGCCAATGCAGTTGTCGGCTGGCGCAGTTTTTTGCCGCGCCTCCAAAGGCAACTTGCAACTTGCGGCAGTGTGGCAGGAAAGACATTTCTCACGGTAGTAGGCCGGAGCTTCGTCACTTGACGGCTGGACGTGCGGGTTATGGCATGTAACGCAGCTCATTTTCCCGTCGGTATTCCGGTAGCACTTGCTGAGTTGCATCGATAAATACTGCTGCACGAGATCAGTACGAGGAGGAGCTTCCGGAGTAAAAGGAACCATCAGAAGCGCGAGTGTGTGGTCGAGGGGTTGGCCGGGCCGAAAATCCTGAAATGTCTTGCCCGCCTGTCGCACCCGGGCATCCCCCGTTTGATGGCAGGACATGCAGATATTATCTGCGAGCCACGAGGGAATTTTCCCCGGATTAACGATCGAAGTATCTGTCGCATCCGCATCCGGTTTGTTCTGATGCATTTTGAGAATATGCGCCTCTCCCGGTCCGTGACAGTTTTCACAACCAACTGCGAGCTCCTCGAACGGGGGAGTGTTGAACTTGCCCGCATATTCCGAGGAGGGGTTCGGCTGGCCGCTATGGCAAGAGATACATCCAGCGTCAATCGGACGACTGAAGCCTCTGTCGGCATCTTCGTAACCGGGCGACAAGGCCCACGAGCGGAGCTTGGCATAATAGGTCAATGGAGCCTCGAAGATCCGGTCGCCACGTCGCACGAGAGCACCGACACCGTTGGCGCCGGCGCCGATCAACCATTCCACAGCTTGCGTTTCGCGAAAGACGTCGTTGCCGTTCCCGTCAGTTTCCCATTCGGCTTCGTAAAGTCGGCCGTCGCGGACAGTCACGCTGAAGTGGCGATTCTGCGAAGGATTGAAAAATTCGGCCGAATTCGGCAGCGCGCGGAGAAGGTCAGGCGTAACAACCGACATTGACCTGCCCATATCTGTTCGCGAAAATGCCCTGTAAATGGAATGATGACATTCGGCACAGGCGTCTGAGCCGGTATAACCACTCGCGGCGTGCGGCGATCGGGAGAAAGCTCGCTCTTGCCCGCTACCTCCAGACTCAGACGGGACCGCAATCGACAGAAGAAAGAGACAGATACCGATGGTTCGGAACAAGTTCCACACAGAACTCTATTGGCGTCCTGGAGCGCCGGAAGCTTCGACAATAACAGTATCCCCGGCGCCTACGGTTACTTGAACCCACGAACTGGTTCGCCCAGATGGCTCGGTTCCGGTGCTTGCCTTTACTGACTCACCGTCGATAAGAAGCGTCTCGTGCGGTCCGAGAAAGCCTGCTTGCCAAATCAACGCCGGCCCTCGCTCATTCGTGACGGTCGTTTTCCGGTTCCCTTCGTGGCGGACCGTGACCATGTTTGCCCGGACTGGCAAGTTACGAATTTCGGCCCAAGGCGTCTCGTTTGTGAGTGATGGAAGGGTCTTCAAAACGGTCTCTACGTAGTTCCATTCGAGGGAAGGGGCCATGCCGTGAAGCAGTGACTCGCGCGTCATGTGGGCTGCCTTTAGAAAATCCCATTCGGTGGCGGATTGGTCCGGGGCTGGCATCTCCATGTTGATCCCCATAAGGCCGGTGACAATCGCGCCAATAACGGAAAACGAAACCTCCGGATACTCCTGACGATATCGACCCTTATGCGAAAGGTCCATGACTTGCGAGTAGGCGAGGTCAGGCACTCCATACCGGTATAGAACCTCGGGATAGTGGGATTCGAGCTCGACGGGCCCCGAAGGGTTTGCTTTGATTGCTGCGATCAAGTCGTCTAAGGCAGCTTGGGCCTTGGGCCCCTCTTCCGCAACATTGTAATAGAGAACGTCAACGCCATTCCGTCCCTGAAGCTGACCATTCTCACCGAGAAGATTGAAAAAATGGCCGCTTTTCTGGTCCCACCAGGCAGTATTGACGAATTGCCGCAAGGCAGCGGCCTTATCGGCGTAAATGACTGCCGCTTGGAAACTGCCCTTGAGCGCCTGCATCTGAGAGTATCCCCGAAACGCTGCATATTCCGCGGCTAGCAAGTCAACGCCGACCGCGAAATCCTTCTGCCCTTCTTCATAACCAGGAATCCCCCTGGAGACCTGAAATTTGTCTTTAGGTTCGAATTCACCACGAATATTCATCAACCGTTTGCGCTTGATGACGTGATCTGGATCGAGCGCCCATCGTTCAACGTAATCGGAAACCGTGCGGTCGTAGAAATTCAGCATGAGCGGATCATCGAGATATTTGAGGTTTCCAGTCCAGAGGTACATTCGGAAGGAAGCATCGAGCACGTCGAAATTTGCTGGAAGGTCGTACCAGAACCTCGCATCGCTTTGGTAATCGACGGGGGCAGGGCGGCCGTAACGATTGATCTCCCAATAGCTGCACCAGTCCTTGGAATCGGAGATATTTGACGCGAACGCTCGAAGCATGTTCTGTGTGTGGCCTGCGAGGCCGAGGGCATGAGCTCCCATGGCTTGGTGCGAGACGTCGCGCATACAGAAGGCCTCGCGTCCGGGCAGCGCTGCCTCGTACCAATCGCCTACCGTGTCACCGCTGAATGCATAGGCCTGCGCTTGTTTCTGTGCCCATGCGAACGCAGCCGCAAGTTTCGGGTCTGGAGTACTTAGCTCGAGCTGCAACGTGAAAGCGCCCAAATCGGCTGGTGGCGCTGCTGGCGACTGCCGGTGCGAGGCAAGAAGGGGCAACGTGAGGCAGACTAGCGAGACTGGCGCGAATAGGGAGAGGATTAGCCCGGAGAAAGCTGAAAGGGACCGTTGCTTCATTCGCAATGTGCTGCGCACCTATGCTGCCAAAAACCGAAACCCCGGAGCGAGGGACACTCTCACTCCGGGGCCCGCGGTTCGCCGCGCCTTCAGAAAAGCAATTTCAGACCTAACTGAATTTCCCGAGGTTGACCGTTGTCGCCGTTTATAAGCCCAAAGTTTCCATCTTGAACGTTGGTGTCCGGGTTACTCAAATTCACATGGTTGAAGATGTTGAAGAAGTTTGCCTCAAATCGCAGCTGTACACCTTCACTCCACAGAGGCGTTGCTTTGTTAATCGAGAAGTCCCAGTTCTGAAGCCCTGGTCCATACGCATGTCCGTTTCCAGTCCGGTCGTTGCCAATGGTTCCAATCGCCGGTTCTGTGTAGCAACCTGTGTCAATCCATTCTGCCTGCGTATGCGGATTCTCCGCCTTCAAGCCAGAACCGGTCGTGCAAATGAAATTCGCAACCTCCTGGTCCGCTCCAGGCGGCAGTAAGTTGCCGGGCGCGCCAATGAGAAGGGCTCCGCCGGAACGGAATGTTGTGATTCCGCTGACCTGCCATCCGGATATGGCGTACTTGGCCGCTCCTGAAGCATCGCCCATATATCGACGACCAGTACCGAAGGGCAAGTCGTAGGCGTAGCTGATAACGAAGTTCTGGGGATAGTTTCCGTTCTTCCAACCTTCACCCACGAGTTGCAAGGACGTGTCGTAGGCGCTGATTGGATTGTCAACGTTATCCAGCAGTTTAGACCACGTGTATGACGCCTGAAACGTGAGGCCGATAGAGGTTCTCTTCACGACCTCAAGTTCGAGTGCGTTGTATCGTGATTCACCGTTGCTGTTTCGAGCGTGTACCCCCGACAGAATCAAAGATCCCGCTGCGGGGCTGGGCGGAGCCACCTCGGCGGGATATGGCAAGCAATTGGGGTAGTTTGTGAACGGCGCGCTCCCCGTGCCAGCCGCCAACGCAAGCTCGGGTGGATAGCATTGGTTGATCTGATAGTCGTGGAAGAGGTGTTGTCCTTCGTTGCCGACATATGCGGCCTGGAAAAACATATCAGGCAGTATCTGCCGCTGTACGCTTACGTTCCAAGAATACGCTTCGTCTTGCCTGAAGTTCTTCTCTACGTCGTATACGGCTGAGTCCGCGGGCGGGCAAACGAAGCCGGACGGTGTTGACGCAATCGTGATGCCAGCACCAGTCAAACACGGGCCTCCACTCGTAGTAGGCGGAGCCAAAATGGGATAAAACGCCGAGTTCGCCGACGCTGCGACCCCTGGAAATCCGTTCGCCATGATCAGTGAACCGCAGCTGGTGAACTCAGGTCCGGAAACGCCTCCGAAAAGGGTACAACCGGCCGGGGGTTCATTAAAGACCACGACGTTTTCCTGAATCAGCTCGGGGTAGTTTCGTTCGAGGGTGCCTGAGTCAGCCCCGAAATTATCCGGGAAGAAACTGATCCCGAAAGCGGCACGGAGTGCTGTCTTGCCGTTGTCGGGAGAATAGGCGACTCCAATTCGTGGCCCGATGTTCTTATAGTACGTATCCACGTTCGGACCTCGATTGTTTCCGGTGGCCAACTGAATCAACCCTGCGTCGGGACCTGCGGTGAGGAAGTTACTTTGCGTGTTGTGCAGGCTGACTGGACTTGTATAGATGTCGTACCGCAAGCCAAGGTTCAGAGTCAGTTCGTTGTTGACGCGAATGTCGTCCTGTCCATAGAACCCGATAAAGTTGAAGCTAACGTGGGCAGGATCAATGAAGAGGTCGCGCTCCATCGCCCCGCCACCAGGGCATCCACCGCCACCGGGAGCGCCTACGAGGAAATCCGCAAACGTGTTGCCAGTGTATTCCCCGTTGAAGTTGAAGCACCCACGAGGATCGTTCTGCGGATTGTCCACGCCTCCGCGAATGTGCTGGATGTCCGCGCCGAATTTAAGCGTATGCCTTCCCATAATCTTGGTGAGGGCCTCTGAATATTCGTAGATGTTCGCCAAGCGTCCCAGGCCGTTGGGTATGGGCCCAGGATCTCCCGTGGGGCTTAGGTTGATATTTTGGAAGTTGAACTCAGCAATTCCGCTCGTCACAGGGTACCCAGCCAGGTTGCCGTTGAGAATGCCAAGTGTATTGTTCTCATCGATCCCGAACGAATCGACAAAATCGTCTGTCACGTAGCGGTTGAAGCCAAATCTGAACTCGTTGCTCATGGTCCCAGAAAAGATATGGTCCCAGCCGATGGTCGCCAGGTGATTATCGTTCGTTGCGTTTGGGTTACTTCCCATCATGAACTGCGTGCCGGGAGCAGGTGATTTATAGTCGCGGTGCAGATAATGCTCGCCGGCAAAGAACCGGTCATGTTCGGAGTAGGCGTAATCCACTCTTGCATCAAACTGGGGCACGCTCTCCGAATTTACCGCGTTTGTTACGAAGTTGGCGCCGGAGATGGAATTAGCGGGAAGCGGAATGATCGATGTATTGAGAACGGCAGTAGAGATGGGCGTGATGTCTGCCGCTGGAACTGTGTCGTACGTCCCGGGTACGGTGACGGCTGGGCTGGCGGTGCAAGGCACTCCGACCAGCGGCGTTCCTAGAACTGCGAAGTTCGCATTGGCAAGCGTAGCGCAGGCGTTCGCATTTGTAATCGGGCCGGCACCGTTAGTCACGAGCCCGGAAAGATCCCCCGTACGCTCGTTCGACGTGGGAACATTGAGGTCGTAGGTTTGGCCGTTGTGCTGCGTCAGGTACTGAACATCGCCGAAGAAGAACAGTTTGTCCTTGATGATGGGGCCGCCGACGCCGCCGCCGAATTGGTTGGCGTGATAAGGAGCCTTCTTTCCGCCGGCATGGGCATCTGTCGCGTTGAAGGCGTTGTTGCGAACATATTCGAATGCCTGCCCGTGAAAGCTGTTCGTGCCCGACATTGTCGTCGTGTTGATTACGGCGCCGCCGAACGTCCCGTATTCAGCCGTCGGATTGCTCGTCTCGATGTTCATTTCTTGAATGTCGGCAAAAGGTATGTTGATGTTCAGATAATCGTTCGCCGGTTCGTTGTCGTGAACACCATCCACCAAGAAAAGATTGCCGGCGAAAAAGAATCCGTTTACGGAAGCATAGGAGCCGTTGCCCGGGCCTCCACCCAGCGTGGAACCAGACGCCGCCGGGTTCTCATCTTGGTCACCCCACGCCTGCGGCGTTGATCCAGGAACCAAGAAAACCATCAATTGAAATAGGCGGCCGTTAATCGGCAATCGGTTAACTTGATTACCTTCGATTACAGTGCCAATATCCGAAGTGGTGCTCTCCACGAGCGGAGGTTGCCCCGTAACCTGCACGGTTTCAGTTATGGCTCCGGCGGAAAGAGTGAAATCCACGCGGGACGTTTTGTCGACGTCCACCAGCGTGCCCGTCGAGATACCCGTCTTAAAGCCCTTCGCCTGTGTCGTCACGTCGTACTTGCCGGGCGGCAAGTTGGATATCGTGTAGAAGCCTTCCGATCCCGACGTGGTTGTGTAGGTAACGGCGGTATCGACGTTTTTCGCAGTCACGTTGGCGCCGGCAATGACGGCCCCGGACGAATCCAGGACAGTCCCGACGATGGTCCCGGTAATCGCCTGTCCGAATGCAACTCCGGCCGTGAAGGCGAGGACAAGCAGCACGATTACTAGCGGCCTAACTCGCTGTTCCATTTCACTCTCCTTTTTCTGCCCCAAACTTCAAGTGCTTGTGTCCGCACTGCCGGGTAGACGAAATCACCGGACGCCCTTATGCGCAGGTCCGCGCCGAACTCTGCCCAGGCACCATTTAGTTCTGAAAAGCTCAAATCTGCGGTGAACGAGAGTTGCAAAATCTTTTTCGACCCCCACAAAGTCCGAGCAGCCGAGGAACTTCTTGGCTGCCGAGACCCACCCGTTGTGCGATTCACTTACTAGCGCCGACAGGAGCAGGTTGTCAAGAAAATTTTCACGCATTTGTGATAATTTTGCTTGGTTTGAAACTGCCGACCCAGCCAGGCCGCCAAAACAGGCCCTATCTGCAGCGTTCAGCAGGAGATAAGCCCAACACAGGGGGAACGTTTAGGGGCTAACCGCACCATTCCAGGGAGTTCTCGAGATATCCTTCGCCACCGAGCGTTGAGGTAGTGAAAGTAGTAGGAAGCCTAGTTCTTGCCTTGAACTCCTCGGGCGTCTGGATTGAATGCTTCAAAGAAGACATGTCCACCGCTCGTTTTCACCCGCCAACCTCGAGTGGGGTCGAGGGGCTTCATTTCCTGCCCCTGCCGCCAGATGCGAGTAGGCCTGTTAGGAGCAATCAGCGCATCGTAGGAGTCTCCCATCCATTTCTGGCCACGGATATACAGTCTCCCAAACCCGAAGTTAGGCACGACTGTCAGGTCTTGTCCAGCCCACACGCGCAGTCCTGCGACGTCGGGAAACAGCAGCGTATCTAAGGCGTCGTAGCCCATGATCCGAACGCTACCAATCGCGTGTTCGCCGGGAGGATATGCTTTGGGATCGACATTCTCAGGAAGAAGCGGACCAAGGTTCGCCTCGATCGCGCGCGCCAGCCACTGGAAGGCCTGAGTTCGCTCGCCGGCTCGGTCCAACGCCAGCGAGACGTAGCAAAATATTCGCGGCCAAGCTGGCCCGCGCCAATAGCCACCCCACTTGGCAGTGTCGAACGCTAACGTCGGCAAAAGAGCCCCGTTAAATTTCGTGGGGTCATTTAAGCGCTGCATCATCGCACTGATTCGGGATCGATCATCCTCGTAATAAAGAAGATAGTAGGCGTCGAGGTTTTCGCCAGCAGTCCACAACTTGCCGGTCTCGCCGTCAAGATCCCAGTAGCGCCGCGTGTCCGCATCCCATAGTTTCGTGTGCACGGCTTCCTTAGCCGCGCTGAATTCGCTTTGCCACGGAGAGGGGTCTTCGCCCCGAAGTCTCGAGAGATACGACATCTCCTCTAGGCTCCACAGATTGAACACTTGCTCGTTGATCGCGCTGGTCGGGTGGCCTTTGAGATCGATGAAGGGTGAATCCTTGTCATCCCACCCCGTTTCATACGTATGAAGCCAATCGATCAGGTGGTCATGATTGGGATCGCGCACATTGAGCAGATTTCTCTGATAGGCGACCAGCGCTTCCCAAACGGTTCGATTGCCCGCTGCGCCGCCTGGCTTTTCGTCCAGGATGGACTTGTCACCTGTCATCCGGACGTACTGGCCCACCAGTGATCCTTGAACAGGCACGCTTTGAGTTTGACGTTCGGGCCCTTTAGCTTGAAACGTATTCTTGCCGGACGGAAAAATTGTCCAGGCGGCGGTTCCGTCACCTTCCGCGTTCACCGAATAGCGGAACCAATTCAGAATAGCCGCTCGGGCAAGATCCTTTCTGGAGGTGCCGGCGAGCGCGAGCGATTCCGCGATCCCGTCGTTGCCCCACATTCCCATGAACACGTTCCAGTCAGCTATTGTCAGCGGGCACCCCTGCAGATAGGAGACTTGACACGTATTCGTCAAAACTCCTCGCCAGAACCACAACTCGCTCCTGACCAAGTCCTCCGGCGCGATACTCACCCTCTGCCCTGAGGTTCCAATTGTGAAGTGGATCGGTTCGCTGGGCGCGACAAGTGGCGCCGACGCTAGATACTCGTTCCAGCTCTGGTGTGTTGCTTTACTGAAGAGGTCGGTAGAAGACCCTATTTCGTGAAGAACGCCCAAAGCCAGGTCCCTATCACCACCGAGTGCAACGATCGCCGAAACACTTCCGGTTCCTCGAAGCTCCCAACTCAGGGCGCCGTCGTGTGCAGTGGCCCCAGGCGTGGCTGGCGCAACCAGGACGCGGTACCCCCAACGTGGCGATCCATAGTAAATCGCATCCATGCCCTCATTTGTCGCTGACTGCAGTCCCGTCCCGCGAGTGTTGAGCGTAATTCGCGCGGGCCCGTTTCCCTTTTCCACGTTGATGCGCACGACGGAAGCGGCCTTCCCGTACACGGGATAGACTTCCAGCGAGACTTCCGGACCATTCTTGAAGGTTGCTCGATAAACGGTTCGGTCCGCAAAATATGTCAGGTGACGTTGCGCCGGACTATCTGCCAGGTCGAACGTGCCCGAAGCATTCTGAAAAATCGGGGCGTCGATCGCCACGGCAAGCAGACGGTCCGTGCTGTTCGTTGGGACCGGATCGCCCGAGACTGGAATGATGACGGTTTGCCCTCCAAATCCCTTTTCCTGCAAAGCCATGAACCCATTGGATTGGTAAATCAGATCTTTGGGGGGAAACTCAGCGTCAAAGCGAGTGAAGGCAGCATAATCGAAATCCTTGTGAAGATAGGGCGGGAACGATTCGCTGTCGTCGCCCCTGAGGGCTGTTGCTGTTGCCGCAGATGCTAGAAAGAGGAAAAGGCTCGCGATTGTTTTAAGAAGAGTTCTCTTTTCGTTCAGTTGGGGATTGCTCAGGATCTTCATTGCTGTCCTCCAGCGGTGACTGCATTCTAACCTCTCAGTCAAAGCCGAGAACGTCGGTGCCAGCGACAACGTCGCCGAAGTCTACGTCGGTCCGTTCATTCATGTTGAAACCCTCGGAGAAATATTCCGTCCAGGAGCGGACACGTAGCTTAGAATTGCTATATGGCGAGAGGATGGGAAAGCAAATCTGTCGAGGATCAGGCTCAGCGTTCACATCCAAAAGGCAATCGCGGCAGAAAGCTCCAGGCGAGCGCCGAGGACATTGATGTCAATCGTAGGCGAGAAGTGCTTCTGCTTTCGCGCAAGCGGGTCGAACGCGAGCTTGAATCGAGCAAGAACACACGCTACAAGGAACAACTGAATCGCGCGCTCACGGATCTTGACAATCAACTGGCGGACTTGGCTGGAAAAGAGCGAGGGTAAACGCTAGCCCCCCGGAATCCCTGGATCCCTTTCTTCAATAAAAACTACGCCGACTCCATTTTCATTCCGTTCGCGGCCGGGATCGCAGTGGATCACTGTGCCACGCAGGGATAGCACGCTTGCGCGATCCTTGTCGCCGGATGCCTCGATAACCACGCGCAATTCAGACTGGAGTCTCGGGCGACTTTTCAGACACAGATATGCACCTTGCAAGCTTAGGTCCCGAACAATGGCTCTTTCTTCAAATTGCGAACCGTCTTCTGACTGGCCGCTTACTGTCGCTGCAAAGCGGAGACGCCGCCGCTGGCCGACGCGTGAACCGCGCAGGACCACATCCACTCCTCGCTCACTTAAGGTGATTGTCATTCCTTCGGTCGCGGCCCATGTTGATGGGAATTCCTGCCGCGCAGCGGAAAGAAATCCGTCGATCCTTTGATCGGACGAATCTGGATCATGGTGGAAGAGCACCAAGTTGCGCGCTTTTGCGCTCCGCGCGATCTTCACCCCCTCAAGCCAGCTTGAGTGGCCCCAGTTTTTGCGGGTAGATGCAACCTGTTCAGGAGAATACTGCGCGTCATAGATAAGAACGTCGGCACCGCTCGCCAGTTGCCGCAGACTGGCGTCGAGCTCAGGCACACCGGGTTCGTTATCCGTGGCGTAAACCACAGAACCGCCTGCCGTATCCAGTCTGTATCCCAGACAGCCCTGTGGATGATTCAGCCAAGCAGCGGTGATTTTGGTGCCATTGATTTCCCATCTCTCGCCGCCAGACACTTCGCGGAATTCGCGCTCCGCGGTCATCATCGTGACGTCCACTGGGAAATAGGGCTTTGCCAGTTGTGCCTCCAAGACTTGCCTTAGGCTGTTAGGCCCAAGGTCCTTCGACTGAAAGCTATAGAAATGAAAATGGTTACGAGCCTCAAAGAAGGGATGGAAAAACGGGATACCCTGAATGTGGTCCCAGTGATAGTGCGTGACGAGCACGTGGGCATCGATCCCGTTACGACCGTGCGCGCTGGTCCAAAGGTTGCCCAGCATACGCAGCCCGGTACCGCAATCGAGAATGAAATGAGTCCCGTCCGGTGCCGTCAGTTCGAGGCAAGGCGTGTTTCCGCCGTAGCGCCACGTATCGCGCTCGAGCGTCGGCGTCGAACCGCGCACCCCCCAGAAGACCAGCTTGGCAGCATGATGCGTCATCGCCGGGCGAAATCGCGACGCCTGGAACCTCACACCTTCATTGCATAGTGAATCTGGGTTGTCATGGTAGGCGGGGGCAACGAGGGAAGTCAATTAACTTTGCGGGATCTGGTTCCTATTCCCCGGTGTTGGACTCTGGTGTAGTGATTCGAAACACGTGCGTTATTGCTGTTACGGAACCGCTTCTGCGGCTAGAATTTCATCGATGCACTTTCAGTCCCACGAAAACGGTCCGCACAGTGCTTCGCATGTCCATGGACATGCGCACGGACACGGGCATGGGCTGAGCGGCAATATGACGGGCCTGCTCGGCGCCGCAGTCGTTGTGACATTCGCGTTGGTGGCCGTCGAGCTCATCGCCGGATATATGGGCCATTCGATCGCTCTAGTCAGCGACGCCGTTCACAACCTCACGGACGTTCCCACCCTTGTAATTTCATGGATTGGAATGCGCATGGCCCTTAAGCCGCCGACGGCACAAAAAACGTACGGATACCACAGAGCCGGAATTCTCGCGGCATTCGTCAATGCGATGCTCCTCGAACTGGTGGCGGTCTTTCTGCTCTATCAAGCCGTGTTGAGACTTCGCAGTCCAGTGGACGTCCACACGGGCCTTATGCTTTGGGCATCAGTGCTCGCTCTGGCAATCAATGGCGGCATCACTCTTTCGGTCCACCGAGGACGGCGTGACCTGAACATTCGAGCCGTCTGGCTACACAACCTCGGAGACGCACTTTCGAATGTGGCCATTTTTGCCGGTGCGCTCGTGATCCGGTGGACAGGCGCGCAGTGGGTTGATCCTGTCATAGGTATCGGCATAGGGGCGATGGTCCTATGGTCGGCCACCGGAATCTTGAGCGAGAGTGGGCACATATTGCTGGAAGGCTTGCCCCGAGAGATTCAGTTGGAAGATGTTGCAAGCGTTATGCTGCGCGTTTCCGGTGTCCAAGAGGTTCACGATATTCACATTTGGACGCTCGGCACAGACATGGTCGCTTTGTCGTGCCATGTGCGCATACCAGACATGCATATGGAAGAGAGTGAAAGGATTTTGTGCAACATTCGCGAAGAGCTGGAACACAATTTCCGTATCGCGCACACTACCATTCAGTTTGAACGTGCTGGGCTGCCCGCCGAAGCTGGGCCTTACATGCCCGAACCGGCGCGCCGCGCCCGCGAATAATTCCGTACCCTGTGTTAGTTAATCGCTCGAGGATGCTCGTTTTAGAACTTGCGAGAGTGTCACAAGGGCAATTGGAGAGGTGTGCCGTGTTCTTGATTGATCCGCACCGTCGCCTCCGCATCGAGGTCGCTGAACGCTATCGACGCGCGGCCGCCATTCGCCGTGATGTAGATGATCCTATCTTTGTTGTGGCTGAAGGCCGATGTCGGGATCTGCCTTCCATCGTTCAGAACAAGCGTAAATTGCCCCTCATCAGGAATTTGAGACGCAGGATCTTCGGTGGCCGCCGGTGACTGCGCATGTCCATCTCCTGGTTGTTGCTCCACTGACTGCTGCTCATTCTGTTGTTGAACGTCCCAAGAGCTGTCACCGTTTTCGGTAGTTGACGCCTGGCCATCAGCCTCAGCGGGAGCCTCAAAATAATAGCCCCCTCCACCAAGGATATATGCCCCGGGAAATCCATGGAACCGTGCTGCGAAGCGACTCGCCTGCGCGATTTCGAGCTGGGTGACTGGATCAATAAGCGCTTTCATACCCAGGTCGCCGTTGACAGCGTTAAGGAACTGGTAGTCAAAACCGGAATTGGGCGTGAGATTGAGCAGGTTTTGTAGCCCCTCTGAGCCGTCGAATTCGCTGACCCAGGATCGTTGCGGTGCCCTGCCGCTGCGACTGCTGGTCATTGAACCCGCGGGGCGGGTCCGAACGTTGGCGCCCAGATTCTGGCGTGGGCCGACCGATGCAACATGCTGTGCGGAGGCCGCCGTGCCGGCCGCAGAAGAGGCCGAGCTGGCCCGTGGACCTGTGTGTTGCCCATGCGCCGGAAAAGCCTGAGCCAGAAAGACAGTAACGACGAGTGCTATTTCGATCGCTCCACGCGGTGCGCTCATGCGGTCCTCTGTTCTAGCCATAAGACGCGCGACCCATCCAGTCGGTTGCTGCGCATTGTAATGCCTCATAGCAAAGTTTTATCCCGATGAATGACACCGAGAAGCAGGATACGGTGTCCAATCTGGGTGATTGTGGGGGCCCTATTCTTTTCTACCTTTGCTTTTCCCACGTAGAGGTATGTGCTATAAACGTCCGCTTATGGGGCGTCCGGAAACGGCACAATTGAACATCGCGACGGACGTGAGCTGCATTCTTAGTCAACCAACGGAATCACTCAGAGATTTGTCGAGAAAACATGAACCGTACTTTGCGTTGGGATATTGCCCCTGCTGCTCAGCCCGTCTCGAGCAGCGCAGTTGCAAGATGATCTGTACGAGTTGCGGATACTATATGTCTTGCTCGGATTTCTACTGACCTAAGATACGCCGCGCTGGACACGGCCGCTGCTTCGAAAAGTTGCAAGTTCAGGAACTCAACGACATTTCCAGGAGGCGCGAACGTGGCACTGAGAATGACGGATCGGGATGTAAACGGAATCACTGTGCTCGATATTGAGGGCCGCATCGTGCTGGGCGAGGAGAGCAACTCCTTTCGAGAACGAGTGAAGAGCTTGCTCGCGGCTGGCAAGAAGAAGATCGTGCTCAACATGTCGAACGTGAGCTACATAGATAGCGCCGGCTTGGGAACCCTCGTCGCGACGTTCCACAGCGCACGATCACAGGGCGCCACCCTCAAGCTCGCGAACTTGGGCTCGAAGTTCCGAGAGGTCCTGCAGGTCACGAAGCTGATGACCGTTTTCGATACGTACGATAACGAAGCGGCGGCCGTTCAGAGCTTCGCAACGTAATCCAAGAAAGCTCAACGCCGCTTTTCTGCTGGCTTTGGCCACCGTCGATGGGGCGTTTTACCTGACGCTTCGGACATTGCCTTCTATTTGATAGATCGCAATTCCGCTCAGCATTTTGGGATAGAAATCGGTGGATTTTTGCGGGAGCACGTCGCCCCCTAGCGCGATCTTCATTACTTGGTCTGTGCGCACGGGGTTAAGAAGGCAGGCAAGTTGTGCGTCGCCGCTATCCACCGCGGCGATGGCCACATCCATTTCGCGTTCGTAGCTCACATTCCTCTCGGCCCTGACGGCTTCTGATGTTATTCCCAGCCCACCATCAAGAATGAGCCGGTGGAGCAGCACGACGTCCAGTTCGCGTTGCGCTTCAGACACGTCGGGCAGAAGCACTTCGAGTTGGGCATCGCGTGCCAGCAGGAAGAGATAGAACGCGCCGCCTTGCGGGGTAGCCCCCGCATAAATTCCGATTGCGCGGCGGTCGCGGCTGCGGCCTTCGAAGTCCTTGCGAAACTCTGCGTAGCTTTCCTCGCGTTCCGTTCCGTCGCGAAACGGGTAAGCGTACCAATCAAAGTTTGGCGATATATTCTTGCGAAAACGCTCGAAATTGAAACCGGTAACGTTGTGAATCAAGCGGTGCGTCGGGAGAATCGTCAACCCCTTCGAGCGTGAGTTGATGAACGTCATCATCGCGAACTCCTGGGCGGCGTAGGCACTGGGATTTGCGGTCTTGGCGCGGTACTCATTGCGATAATTCAGGGCTGTTTCGTAACGGTGGTGGCCGTCGGCGATCACCAGACTCTTGGGGGCCATTTCACTCTGAATGAGTTTGGCAAAAGCCGGATCTGGAACGGCCCACAGCCGGTGCACCACTCCATACTCGTCCCGCATTTCGGAAAGCACCGCTTTGCGCGATCTCTCTTCTAGCAGGGACTCGATGCGACTGGCTGGATCGTCGTACAACATGAAGAGCTGCCCCGTCTGCAGGTGAGTGTGGCGCAACAGCTCAATGCGGTCAGCTTTTGGAGCGGAAAGAGTCCTCTCGTGCCTAAAGACAACCTTTGCGTCGTAATCTTCGAGGCGCCCTAGCGCGATGAAGCCGATGCGCTCCCGCCGAGTGTGCGCCCCCGGGATGACATATTCCTGAGAATAGACGTAAATGCTCGGCTCGGCATCCTGCACAAGGATATTCTCGGCGATCCACTCGTTGGCTTTTGAGGCGGCCCGCGTGTAAGCGTTATCTTGGAGATTATCTGTTTCGAAGACCCTTCCCTTCTCGATAGCGATCAGATTTGAGGGACTCGCGTGATAATACGTGTCCTGCATCGTGGCCGTGATTTTGTCGTAAGGTTGTGTAAGCACGTCCTTTAGATCGACCCGTTCGTTGTCGTAACGAAACGCGCGAAAGGGTTGGATTTCAGCCATGTGGCCTCTAGATTGATCGCGGAGCAGCGCGCAAACCAAGTATTCTAGCAAGAGTGCCGTCGTGACTCACGAGCTCTAGTGGCGAGGCTACCTACGACCCTTTCTGGTTGATAATTGTGAGAGGCGCCGTACGCGTTGAGTTCACTTTGGTTTCCCGCAATGACAGACAGGCCCGCGCAATTCCGCAACGTTCGTGCGCTGATTTTTGATCTGGATGGGACGCTGATCGATTCCAAACTCGATCTGGCTCTCTCCGTGAACGCGATGCTTCAGCACATGCACCGCATGCCCCTCCCTCACGAGTCGATCTTCCGCATGGTTGGTAATGGCGCACCGGTGCTCGTACGTCGGGCCCTTAGCGATGGCTCCGGCCCATGCGAAACCGGCGACGAAGAACTCAATCAGAGCTTAGCGTATTTCCTTTCATATTATCGTTCACACATGCTCGACAACACAGTCACGTACCCAGGTGTGCTCGAAGCTCTGAAGATGCTTAACCACCATCCCATGGCAGTCTTGACCAACAAGCCCGTCGCTTTCAGCCGAGCGATTCTGCAAGGCCTAGGGCTCATTCGCTATTTCGAATACGTCTACGGCGGTAACAGTTTTGAAAAAAAGAAACCCGATCCGATGGGAGTAACCGTGCTTCTCCGTGATCTGAATTCCGCCCCCCATGAAGCCATGATCATCGGAGACTCCGAAGTTGACGTTCGCACCGCTCGCAACGCCGGAATCTGGGCATGCGGAGTTACCTATGGTTTGGGCATCGACGGCCTTCGCGCTAATCCGCCTGATCTGCTGTTGGACAGCCTTACCGAACTTCCGCGCCATCTAAACGGCCAGTGATATCGTGAAATCAACCCGTATTGCATTGTTGATGTTGATCCCTCTGGTGGGAATGGCAGCGGCGCTCGTAACGCGATTGTCGTTCGCCTCTGTGCCCGGGACTTGCGCGGCACAGGCCGTCACCCACAAGCCGAGTCGAAAATCGAAATCTGAAGTTCGCGCAAAGGATCTGGTGGTGCCGTTCCGGGTGGGGGAAACCCTCAAATATCAGGTTTCCTGGTCCGCGTTTGCGACGGCTGCAAACGTGGAAATCAGCGTCCCCGAGCACCGAGAATTGTACGGCTGGCAAGCGTGGCATTTCCGTGCCGTGGCACGCACGCTCAACCCAGTGCGCAGACTCTTTACGATCGACGATCAATTCGATTCATACACTGATGCAACCACCTTTGAAACCCGTCAATACGAGCAGTATCTGAACGAGATGGGACGTAGCCTAAACCAGCAATGGCGGTTCGTGCGCGACGGAGAAACCACGCGAGCTCCGGGACCTGCTGTGGTGGTTCTGTCCGGTACGCGCGATCCCCTTGGATTCTTGTTTGGATTGAGGTCCATCGATTGGCGGAAAACGACCGACGTGCATTGGCCGGTCTACGACGGTCACAACCTCTACGACGTCCGTGCGAATCTTGAAGAGCTCGATGATCGGGAGTTAGTTCTCGCTGGAACGTTTTCGACGACCCGGGTCGCGATTCGAGTGTTGCAGCACGGCACCGAAGTGCCTGGGATCAATTTTGCGGTCTGGATCGCGAATGAAGCCGAGCACGCTCCGGTTCTGATGAAAGCTCAGCTTCAATTTGGGAGTTTGGAGGTTCAGTTGGTTTCGTCTACGAAGTAGATTCCTGAACAAAATTGCACAAAGCCGTTTAGTTATCCGGAACGATCCAATCATCAGGAGGGAAGTCAATTTGCCAAAACGATGGGCAGGGGCCCTCGAATTCGATTCCCATCTGCACCTTGCCGGCTTGGGAGCTGCCGAGATGTACAACCGTGCATTTGATGGATTTTTGGGTGGCTTTGTTTGAAACGGAAATTCGCTGACCTTTCGCCACCGGCGCCGCAAGTGAAATCAGCGCGCCGTGAGCGTTCACTACGAGGGTGCGAGTTTGTTCGCTGAACGACTCGCCTCGAGTATTCTCCCCATCGACCGAGATTGGAACGCTGAGAAGCACGCGCATGCTCCGGCGGCGCCCAGGATCAGCGATCCAAGTCTTGGAGTCGGCAGGGGATGTCTGGGTAATCGCCATAATCTAGTACGTTAGACACACAAATCGCGCGTGGCAATGGGACTTTCCGACTATTTGGGCCGTGAAAGTAAATGCCCCTAGAAATGGCGCAATTCGTTTGTTTCTGCATGAATGCGGCACCCCCGAGGCAAATCTTAAGCGAAAGGTATACGGGCGCCCGAGGCGTTGTTTGTTAGCAATGAATGACTTTGCCGTGAGCGCCTTTCACTCTGCGAGTGGCGTTGCGCGTGTCCACCACCAATTTGCAGTGGCGAACGATGGCTTCGTAATCATATGAGGAATGGTCAGTCGCAATGAGTACGCAGTCGTAGATTCCCAGTCTCTCCGGCGTAAGTTCCACCGATTTCATATTGGAAAAGTCGTAATGGCGCATCTTGAACAGTGCAGGGAAATATGGATCGTTATAGTCAAGCTTGGCTCCCCGTTCAGTGAGGAGCTCGAGAAGTTTTAGCGAAGGTGATTCGCGAAGATCGTCGACATCCTTCTTATAGGCGACGCCGAGAAGAAGGATCTTCGAACCCTTAAGGCTTTTTTCTCTTTCGTTCAGCGCCGCACCGACCGCTTCAACCACGTTGTAGGGCATCGCTGTGTTGATTTCCCCGGCAAGTTCGATGAAGCGCGTGGCGAAATCGTATTCTCGGGCCTTCCATGAAAGATAATAAGGATCGACCGGAATGCAGTGACCCCCCAAGCCAGGGCCCGGGTAAAACGGCATGAAACCAAAAGGCTTGGTTGCCGCGCTATCGATCACCTCCCAGATGTCCAGACCCATTCGCAGGCTGAGCTGCTTCAGTTCGTTCACCAGAGCGATGTTGACGCACCGGAAGATGTTTTCCAGCAGCTTCACCATCTCAGCGGCGCGAGTCGAGCTAACTGGCACAACTCGCGAAACGATCTGCGCATAGAGGCCTGCTGCCGCCCGCCCGCTCGCGGGATTCACGCCACCCACTACCTTGGGAATCTGTGCGAGGCCAAACTGTTTGTTACCGGGGTCTTCACGCTCGGGCGAGAAGGCAAGATAGAAGTCGGTCGTAACGTCTTTGCCGCTTGTACCGCGATCGATCGGGCAACGGAGACCGCCTTTTTCCAAAATCGGCAGCACCAGTTCTTCGGTGGTGCCAGGATAGGTCGTGCTCTCGAGCACGATCAGTTGGCTTCGTTGAAGGTTCGGCGCAATTTCGCGCGCCGTGTTTTCCACATAGCTCAGATCCGGTTCGCGTCGTTCGTCC